>Ga0123357_10003761_pt1 | contig 17544 bp, 14 predicted proteins | sample TergutEmb28metaG_FD_89873 | JGI IMG/M metagenome (GOLD analysis project Ga0123357, IMG submission 89873) | Embiratermes neotenicus P4 segment gut microbial communities from Petit-Saut dam, French Guiana - Emb289 P4 | ecosystem: Host-associated > Arthropoda: Insects > Digestive system > Gut ... | reverse complement strand
TCATCAATATGAGTTTTCCAGGTCATGGAGTCATTGATGGTTAATCCCAAAAATTTTATATGATTAGGTTTAGTAATAAACTTGCTATCTAAGGCATTAGGTATGTCGAGACTATTCTGATTTATAATTATTACAAACTGCAGGAAGTGCAGTTACTCTCAGGATTATATAGGTAACACATGTTCATCCTTCGCTTTTGTACTGTGGCTGTGGAGGTGGGGGCAGGTAGAGTACTGGTACCCATGTTTAATGGTTCCTTTGGGAGGGGAGGGCAGGTTAAGTTATAATAAGGTTCTTACAATACCAGTCTTAAAAATATTCATTGTTGTGGACAACAAAAGATATAAAATTTAACAATGGAAGAAGATGTAGCTCCTTTTAGTGATTATTCAGCCAAAAAATAAATAAAAAAGAATCCTGATTAACAAAAAATAAAGGCACCAGAATTCAGTTCTGATGTGGTATAGTAAAACACTAAGTCCTGCATTCACTTAATACTCATGCAGTATAAACGCACATACAATGAGCCATTCATAGTAGCACACAGTGCTGATTTAGGCCTCCTTATTAAAATAAGACGATTAAATTTAGTTCACGCAATACCTTGAATAAACCCCTGCATAAGAATTTCAAATATGCATGCACACTCGTCTGTGCTCTCTCTCTCTCTCTCTCTCTCTCTCTCTCTCTCTCTCTCTCTCTCTCTCTCTCTCTCTCTCTGCAAGAGTCATACTATACTGAAAAAGACACACCATCTTAATTGCATTTCTCATTACTAATAATCTATGTGACAGCAAGAGACAATTACATTTCTCAAACACCTTTAACTGTGACTAACATCATTTGTGACCATCCTGCACATAATTTAGTAAAGATATTACAGGAACTGACAAGTAAAAAAGAAACTGCATTAACTGTCAAAATTAATGTAATGGTTCACGTAACATAATAAAGCAACAAGAAATAATTCTGCAGCAGTACTTTGATATGGTTAAGGATGTGAAATGCCAGAAAGGTGTAAAGTCTGACAAGGTAAGTAATATCATGGAAGGAAATATGAAGTAAAGTATTCTGCTCTTGTTTATCTTCCACAACACAGAAACTTTACAGACTAAATACTAAACACCTACTGTCATTTGGAAAAGCAGACTCACCTCTTTTTTGGCTTCCACAACAACCGTATCTTGTTCAATTTTGACCATAAGTTTCTCAGTTATCTCTGATGTCTCAATCAACTGTGGTTGAAGAACACGCAGTTCATCTTGCATTAATCCAACCTGCTCATAAAATGCAACGGCAAGACATGTCATTATATCGTGAAATATTTAAATAATAAATTTATAGGTACAGTATATACAAATCTGCACTACCAAACTTGTACTGAGCCCAATCAAAAATGTTATAGGAACACCCAAATTTGTAGGTACAATACAGGTCTTCACTATATAGAATGTTTCAGGAGGTATCTGCCATAATTCAGGATAATGTTCCTTGGGTTAATTTACATCGATGTAACTGAACATACCTACATGTAAAGTTTAACAGTTACAGAGATAATGATGAGAAAAGGGTTGTTTTCTTGTGCTTCCACATACTGTGCAGGTCCATCCTTGAATGAGCAGCCAAGGCACACCACACAGGAAAAAGTCTGCCTCGTAAAGTACTTGAACCATAAGGATAATTGTTGTAGAACTATTGCACGTTTTTCTTGCTTGGTCACTGTCTTTTTCACACTCAGATGTTAATTAGATATTAAGCATACTTGTTAACATTGCAGGAACTACAAATTCTTCCTTGTTTCAATATAGATTTAGTAATCAATAAATATAGACAGTGATTCAAAAGTCTCCATGTGAAGGGATTAATTGTATTTTTATTTTCAGTAACACATTGAAATGTCTTTGTCTAAAGAAGAGCAAACAGAGATTATTTCCCTGGCTGGACCAGGAAGCTGCTGCAAGGTTGCAGAGGAACTCAATAAGAGATATCCACTCAGCACACACATCCTGCATGGTGCAGTTACCAAACTGATTGAGAAATTTTTAAAACTGGAATTGTTGCTGACCAACCAATATGTGACCATCCTAAACATCCATTGATGATGGCACATCAACCAGGAATCGTTTAAAAAGTCCCAGTAAAGCACATGCCAATTGTGTGCAGAATGCCTTATCAGCAAAGCGAGTATTGTCTGCATTATGGAGAGCAGATGGCATCTATACAAAATACTAATGTTGCAGCATTATAGGGAAGACAACCTGGATAGGAGGCTAGAATTCTGTGAATGGGCATCAAACAAATGTGACAGAGATATTAACTTCTCATCTGGGATCTTGTTTACAGACAAAGCCAATTTTTATGTCAACGGAGAGGTTAATCATCAAAACCTATGCTACTGGAGTGATGCCAACCTGCATTAGATGAGCCCCTTAAATATGCAAGGTGCTGGAATACTGATGGTGTAGTGCAGGATATGGGATAAACAAACTGTCTGGCCTGTTTTCATTTACACCAATCTGAATGTACCTCACCATGCAAGAAGACAGTCATGCCATCCCTGATGAACAAGTATGGAGAATTTCTGATGTACTTTCAGTATGACAGGGCCCTTTCTCATTATGGTATCTGATATGCTGTTGGCTAGATCAGCAGTTTCCAGGTCAATGGATTGGTCATCATGGTCCCATGGAGTAACCTCTGAGGTTTCCAGACCTCATGTCACTTGATTTTTACTTGTGGGGGCATTTGAAGGTCATGTTGCACCAGGTTAAAAAAAAATGGACCACCTACAAGAAAACATTAGAGATGCATATATGTGCATAACAAATGTGTTAAAGTGAGTTTGCCATGAGTGGCAGAGTGGCATCTCTATGTGCTATCAGTATAATGGTGCTCATATACAGCACATTTTGCAAATAAAGACAACTTTCTCCATGCATGGAAACTTCTGAATCATCTTGTATAACAGTTCTCATTCTTTAAAACTTACCTCACCAGTATTTCCATAAATGTTCAACTTCAGATATAGGTGCTGTAGGTTACAATGATGTACTTTAACCTCAAGAACATTCTAGGTATGGCAGATTTCTCCTGAAACATCTTGTGTATAGTATCCTGCTAAAAGAACTTACCACAGGCTGCAGGACACCCTAGGTGGCTCCCTGTTGTGGAAATGGATTGGATGTTAAAAATTTGTTATTGAAAGATGACTTTAGTTGACATGCAGTCTGATGCTAGGAAAACAAATTTTTACCTAAAGTTTTCGGCCCAGAACATGCAAAGTAATGGGCAGCCATTTAAATCCTCAGTCTTCTGCAGAGTGCATTGGGCACTTAATTCTAGTGCCGAAGGGTTAAATTAGTTCCATCGCAATGTTAATAAAAATCCAACCAGATGCAACAGTTTGCAGATATTTATTTACTGCAAAGTCACTCTACATGTTTCAGGTGTCACAGCACCCATCATCAGGATTACTAAAAACTGTAAACACAGCCTCCAGTACAGGTTTAAAAAAAAAAGGGTCCACCACGTTTTTCAATTTCACCACCATACAGGAATGTGGACTGGACAAGACAGGTCAAATGTCAGGCACTTGTGAATATGGAAAAAAATCTCCCAGCACCATGAAGTGCATAACATTCTTGACAAGCCGAAAAACTACCAGCATTTGTAGTAGTAAGTTGGTCAGGGATAATTTTCAACCATGAACTGAGTTACTGACCATCAGATTATGAACAGTGTAATGATATTTTTATAGTCCTGTCATTACCTCACTCTATATGTGACACTTTGTCGGTCATGGCAAATACTTTTTTGGGAAAAAATGTGACACTGTGGCAAATGTAGTACACTGTACATGTTTGAAAGCATGTGATGTACTTGTAAAAGTGACCATCAAATGAGGGGTGTATATGTACATATAGGAGGGCACAAACATTTCCCATGCAGGTATAATTGTGACAGGTACCTTATTCAGAAATGGAAGTCCATAAATTGAAAGAGTGTTCACATGTGCAAACAACATGCATACATAGCAGAAATGCATGGGAGTGCCATGCAGAGGTCCATGAATCAATGGGTGATTTTGCCCTACCACATTGAATGTTGAAGGTGGGTACAGATACATAGAAGATGAAGAGTGTCATCTGCTGATATTCATGGCAGTAAGTGTTCCATGTCCATTCACACAGACATGTCAGTGGCCATAACAGAGCAGTGCATGGATAGTGAAAGGCACTGTGAATGAATTAGCCAAACACACACAGGTTTCCAAGACTACAGATCTCCAAAGTCTATGATATGCAGAATATACCTATGAAGTGGGTGTAACACAAGTTGAATGAAATGCAAAAATGGATGAACTGTAAGACATGTTACAATAATCTGAAACAATACTGTAATGAAGTGGACAGCACGTTAAAGAGGACAGTTACAATGAAATGTGGGGATGGGCCTATGCACTAGTATTCACATAACAGTTCTCTGCATGGCATCATCAACAATCACCATGAAAACACAAGGTTCAACAAAATCTGTCACCCACAAAACTAATCACCATTTTGGCATAAAATGCCCAAAATGTTTTTGGGCCATCCTGTTCCACAGGGTTAACTTTTATCATCCTGCAAGACCACATGCTGGTCTCTAAAATGTATTGGTAAATGGCCTAGCAGGATGTATGCCAATCCCTGTGTTAATTTTTTAGCAATTTAAATGTCCATGCTAACCCAGCAGAAACCTGGCTATCAAGAGATGCAGTTGGCACTTAAATCTGTATCCTAATAGTTGAAGTGTGATGTATAGTATAACAAGTATTTTCTGTGCCCCCCCCCCATGAAGACACAGTTCAGGATAAGAATTAAGAACTGGTTAAAAAGGCCATCTTACTACATGATAATGATATAACCCATATAGCACATCCAGTCAAGGATGCTCTCAGATACATACGTACGTATATACATACATACATACATACATACATACATACATACATACATACATACATACGTACGTACGTACGTACGTACGTACGTACGTACGTACATACGTACATACACACACACACACACACACACATACATATTCATTCATAGATCCATCATCCACAAGAGTCGGATTGAATGTTGAATTCATCATGTTCCATTTATGAAGTTTCACACTACTCTCCTTACTCTCCTGATCTCAATCTATGTAACTATGACCAGTTCCCTAAACCGAAGCAGCCTCTGACAATACATAACTTGCATATGAAGAGGACATTTTAATGTGATGTCGATGGTGTATGTTGTACTCTCCTCATCACTGGCAATGAAATGTACACAATCTTGGAAGCAATTCTGAAGGTTAATATATTCAATTATTGTACCATCCAAATTTATTTTGGTTGCTACAATAAACTGAAAACACATCTCCTAACAGTGGCTCCTGTACATATATCATCATATGATGGTAACACATGCCACATGTTTTAAAATATATATGTACCATTAACCATGTTGCCAGGTCATGTGTAGTCACTCCTACACCTTAACAACCTACTGACTCTTCTCTTGAAGACCAGTTAGTTCCACCCAAGAAAATATTGCTACTTTGTGCAGGTCGGTTTTGTGGCACAAAGTTTGAGAAGGGCTACAATAAATGCAAATACACAAATTAAAGCACATTATGTAAATTTTAACATGATTAATATGCATGTGAGAACATTTATACATACAATTTCCAATATGCAGACTACTTGTTATAGACTAGACATGCAGAAACAGAGCAAAGAACCTGAACATACTTGTCCTGCAGCAAAGTCAAGTTTCTCAAGCCCTGCTTCATATCTGTTCTTCTGCAATGTGATCTTCTGTACTTTCATACCATATAGATTCTTAAAAGATGTGATCAGTTCCAAGTATGATGTTGGAGTTACATAATTGTGCCGTTTAAGTTCCATATAATACCTGTCCAATTGACAATATGATTAATTCACCTGCACCTCTGCAGTTAGAAGTGTAAAAATTTGTATGCAGATATACTACAAAAATGTCAAAAAATTCCACATACATATTCTTTTGGTGGGTTAAAAATTTCAACCATCATCATGTCATTGTGTGAAATTGTGTAGTTGTCTGACAACTTATGTGTAGTGGAATTCTATGCCAGCAGATTCATGCATCAGAATACAGAAAGTGGTTCTGGAAATACACTTCCTTTTTTCTGTCTTAGAAGAAGCTCTGAAGAAAGAAAAAGAAAGTCCCTATTTCTCAGCTATTCATGCACAAACATTTTATCTATCACATTTGAAATACTCAATGAACTGCAACGACTTACATAAGTTGACTAGTATTACAACATACCTTTCTGAAATATCACTGACACTAGTATGGAAATGCTTGCACATTTCCACACACTTATTTCTCAGTTCAGTGTCTACCTCAGTCTGTGTTAAAAATCTGTTTGCAACAAGTTCAAGTGCATCTTCTGGCCAAGCAGTGAACCTGGAGACAGATATTGCTATTAAAAATTATTAATATATAATAAAATTAAGAGATAACAAATTAGATGATTTGCCCTTGGTAAAAAGCTACAAAACACTACATCAAACAAGTGAGAGACCAGGTGAAGAAGAATATCATCAGTAAATTTCAGAAATTCATGGCCTTACTGATGTGCTGAATGCTCATACAATGTAGACCAACAAAATTAACCTCTGTTAAAATTAATTTAATTTTTCACAATATCTTCTACGTGTACATATTTCGAACTCAAAGGCTTATCATTATACCATTTTATTGCAATACACGGTACAAATAACATTAAAAAAGTGCTGAACACTATTACTTAGTGAATGTAAATGTACACACTTTACCTTCAATTGAAACATGCTGTTCACTGTAAAATTATAAACATACTAATACTGTATTTACACTCTCTGAGGAGATAAGAAAGGGGCTTATTTCAGATGCAGTCACTCAAACTTGTTCCAAAAGAAAAAATTCTGGGTTACAATGCATGTCCATGTATAGAAAGCAAATTCTGGAAACACTGCATAAAGCATCTTAACAGTGCCTTACCAATCAATGGTACAGCATTTGACAATTGAAGGAAACATCCGCAGTCTGTTCCGAAATGAGGCTCCAATAGGTGACATTGCTAGTGCTATGTGTAGGTTAGCCTTTATTCTGTCAATGAAGAAGTTATATAATGCAGCTGCAGTAACTTCAATCTTCTTATCCTAAAAGAATATCATTGAAGTTGGGTATGTGAGTGGGCTTACAAATCTGTGTATAAATGAAATATTTAATTTTAGCTTGTATAATACAGAAACAAATTTTTAAATTATTAGCAGCCATTTTTACTTTATGGTTACTTTAATAAAAATATTAGTAGGTCAGACTACACAGCATGGAATAGAAGGGTAACTAATTAATAGTGAATTGAAAAGGATATGGAAGGAACTAGTGCTTGCCAAATCTGAGATACTATTGCAGCAACTTGACTTGACGGACTGAGGAAAACCACAAAGAACTCAGCTGTGACAGTTAGTGCCACACCTGAAGAACAGAGAGCCTAATCAGTACAAGTCAGAAGAGCTACCTTTTTAGCCAATTTGCTCAGTGGCAGAAATTAAAATGGAAGAGTTCTGTAACACAGTTCCCATTTTAGCTGATAAACTTGGTATTTCTGTGTGCAAGGTTCTTTGCGTTAATAAAAAACTAATGACAGTGAAAGTATGTTCTGAACGGGTATTCAAAACACTGATTAAATATTGGAAGCGATATTTGAAATACACAATAACAAGGATGTAACCTGTTGATACATGACTTTGTTAAAAGTTGTGTATCAATGGATTACGTCCTTATTTTTGCATATTATACAAACACAATGAGGATGTCACACCTTAAGATTTATTTGAAAGTTGAAATCAAAATAAGGATCACCTTAAACAGTAAACAGACAATTGTCTTATCTACAATGTTGACTTGAGATGATTCATGCAGGGCTCATAACCAGAATCCAGCAAATGAATAGAACATCATACAGTGGAAGCAAAGAGAAAATCTGGCACAACAAAAAGTTCATGTCTGCAATTGTATTTTAGAAATTACTGTCACTTTATTTTGATGGTGTGAAGGTCTGCTGTATCTGGAGTTCATGCCATGCACTTTTACAAATGATTATCATGCTTACGTGGTTATAATTGTGATTCTGCATTCATTAGCAATCAAAATTGTGACAAGAATTGACAAGAGTGCTGCTTTCAAGAAAAAATCTTCAGCCGACAAGTCAAACTTCTGGCTACTGTGCAAGACCTCCAACTTACAGACAGACTTGACTATTAACAGTCCTGTACAAGTTTCTGAATAAATTTCTGTAGACACACCAATGATTTAGTCGAATGGTTAGCACTCTTGCTTAGCATTTAGGAGGTCCTGTGTTTAAATCTCAGCTTACAGCCCAGCTCCCACTCCAAAAACCAACCTCTGACATCCTTGTTGCAGAATGCGGTAATGTTCACAGGTGGTCAATAGGGACAATGGTCCACCCAAGCCAAGGTGTAAAGCAACATACTGACGGGTGCACGGCACTGGGGTACAGCAAGGCTGCGATGACACTTATTTGTCAAAAACTTACTACAGGGGAGACAGATATAGCACTTATTCAGGAACCCTGGTTTTAGGTTTTATGGGGACCAAATAAGGGGATTACACAATATATGGGGGACACCATTTTCTGCTGGACCCAGTACCGTTCCTAGATTTGGCATTTTTATCAGGAGAATGGTTCATGTCTTTCTGCTGTCAAAGCTCTGTCTAGGGATGTGATGACAGTGAAGATGATATACACTACAGAGAGCAAGCGGGAACATACTCTAACCTCTGCATACCTCCCTTATGATTCATATGAACCAAACAAGGTGTTAAGGGAAGTCATTCATGACGGCTGTAGAAACAAAGTGCATCTCGTCTTTGGATACAACACCAGTGAACATCACATTACATGGGGGAGCACGGACATCAAACCACAAGGAGAATGTCCAATGGAATAATTGGTTAGCACATATCTTAATATTCTTAATAAAGGTAATGAGCCTACTTTTGTAAATAGAAATAGTAATGAGCTTATAGACTTGGCACTATGCACTGACAAGATGGGGGACCTGGTGACTAATTGGCATGTGTCTGGTGAGACCTCATCGTCAGACCACAAATACAGAATATTTCAAGTTTGTGACCTGGAAGTTCTCAGGCACGCATATCGCAACCTCAGGACAGCCAATTGGGAATCCTAACATAAAGACCTAAAGTGAATCTACGGGCTGTACCAAGAGTTATACACTCCATGCAGGATGTACAGCTGACTGCTGACATGTTGCAACAGGCCATCCTCTTATCGTATCACCAAACTCTCCAGCCAAGGTGGCTCACTCGCCAAGGAAGTTTCCTTGGTAGAACAAAGAGATAAGCTGCCTTAAAACTTCAATAAGACAGCTTTTTAATCAGGCTAAAAGGACAGATCACTGGAAATCATATAAGATGGCCCTCAACTGTTATAACAAAGAGATTAAAAAAGAAAAACAATCCTCTTGGAGGGACTACTGTCACGGGATCAAGGATGTACCTGACATGGCTGGAATATTGAGGATCACAACCAGTCAGAAAACAGGATGGGATCTACTAAACTACCTGATGACCAATGAGCATAATCTGGAGAAGAGACCTGGAAGGAACTATACAGAGTTCTTTTTCCAGGGTCTGTTGCAGAAGAAATTACCTTGGAAGGACAGGGGCAGCCAAACCTGAGGGCATTTACCACTCACAGGTAGGAATATGAGCTGTCTATAAAGGTCTAAGATGGGCGATAAGTACATTCAAAACATTTAAATCAGCAGGGAATGCACTCTTGTAACAAGGTGTTGATCTCTGTAACAACTCACCTGTGCCATATCTTTACAGCCTGTCTAGCAAGAGGGTACATACCCAAAGCTACCAATCCACAAAAGATGGTGATAGTACCATGCAATCAGAAGAGAGGCTTAAGCAGCTTGAAGGGACCAGCACACTCTGGATACACATTACAGCTGATTACTGACGTCAAATACCTTGGGCTTATTCTGGACAAGGGATTGACGTGGAAGGCACAGCTGAAGAATGTGATGAGTAAAGCCTACGGGGCTTCTTGAACCTGTAGCGGCATATTTTGTAAAATATGGGGTCTGAAACCCAGGGTAATGGATTGGATCTACACCATAGTTATTGTACCCATACTGACTAACAGTTCCTTGGTTTGGTGACTGAGGATCAGATACAATGTCAGCATGACAGAGCTCAGTAAGTTATGCAGATTAGCCTGTCTGGCTATAACAGGGGTGATGAAGATGACCCCAAGAGCTGCAATGGAGGTCCCTGATTGAGGCCAAGGACCAGGCAAGTATATTTAACAGATATTTATACAACTACTTTGACAATTTCTACATTATTGGTACTTTACCTGTATATGGATATACAGAAAATAAAGTGAATGAATGAAAAGTATCTACAGACTAATGTGTGCCCAACAGTTGAGACATTGACTGACTTCAGGCACACCAAACATCTCAAGATACAGTATTTAGCAAGAATCCATCCTGCAGATGGGGTCTGGAGACCTTGACTAACTTCAGGCACACCAAAAATCTCAAGATATTTAGCAAGAATCCATCCTACAGATGGGGTCTGGTAGGATACTTCCAAGATATGTATACCACAAGCCATTCATGGTCAAGTTACCTGAAAAATGTGAATGGCAGAGTGGATTCAACCCAGACAACAAAGTGGGCCTGGTCTGATACACAGATTGGTTCAAGACCAATAAAGGCACTGGTGCTGGGGTTTGAAAATGGGGGTGCAGCTTTACTCTTGGGCTCCACACCATGTCATTCCAAGCTGGAATATACATCATTAAGGCTTGTGTAATGGAGAATGTAGAAAGCGGTTACAGAGGTAGGAACATCTATACTCTTCCAGACAGTCAGGCAGCCATCAAGGCCCTTGACAGTTTCCAGATAAATTTCAAATTAGTCTGGGACTGCCATCAATCCCTTACAAAAGTTGCAGATTAGAAGGGAATCCTACTGGTATGGGTGCCAGGACATACTGGAATTGATGGAAATGAAGCAGCTGATGAATTGCCCAGACCAGGCTGCTCACATCCACTAATGGGATCTGAGCGTGTGCTTGGTACTTCTACAAAAGTCACCAGGGGTGTGATCACAGAATGGACAAGTAGGAAATATGAGAAGCATTGGCAGTCCGTACGTGGGCAAAGGTAAGCTAAGGGCTTTATTAAAACCCTCTACAAAAAGAGCTGGGGAATTTTTTGACCTGACCAGAAACCAGCTAAGAAAATAGATAGGACTGTAACAGGACAATGTCACTTAAAAGGACAACTATTTAAACTGGGGCTTGTAAACAGTCCCAAGTGTAAGAGGTGCAAAAAGACATCTAAAATGACCTCACATGTTCTCTGTGAATGTGAGGCTTTGATCACATTAAGATACAGGCACCTAGGTTGTCATTTTTTGAAACCAAGTGACTTTGAAAAGATATAATTCTGCAAGATACTGCACTTTGTTCAAGATGTAGGGCTGCTGAGTGAATGAGCTCAAGGGATGCACAAAAGATTGATTACGGTCAAAGTGCATGGGTCACTCGGTGCCTGCCCTTCTACATTCTATTCTATTCTATAGCCCAGCTCTCCTGAGAGACTAAGTAGCAGTTTTCCTCAGTTACTCTAAACAAATGCCAGCATAGTATCTCAAATTAGGTCATGACTGCTTGCATCCTCATACATATTTCAGTTCACTACTCACAAACCATACTGTCATTTGATACTACATAGTTCAAGCTATTGACAGCATTTTAAATACATATAAATATGATTTGTTTGAAGCTTAAGGTTGAATTATACTTTGAGGAATTCCATTCTTAGATTCAATGTGGAAATGGGACATGGCTACACTGAAAAATAAAACATAATTTTCCCTTGTAAGTTCAGTTAATATTCCAGCAGATAATGTACTGAATAACCCACACAAATACTTAATAGACATGGCATACATGTTCTAAACTCCATATATGAAAGAAATATAACACGTTCAATACTTACCAATACCCTGACTACAGTCTGCATCATTTCCAATATTTCTGTCTTCTCATCAGCAGCAAAAAGATTTGGTACCTCCCCTGTGTTCAGGATCACGTTAATGTCTTCAAGGAATGATTCATCCTTTATTTCAGTGTCACCGAACAAGAATAAAGTCGGCTTTCCCTCTCCGCCAACCTTCTTCATAAGAACTTTGAGATCACCCTTCCAGTCCGTCTTTCCGTAACTACAACCAATCTCGATCTATAGTTTTAAGTTAAATATAAACAGTTTTAATAGGTATGTATATGGGTGAATTACAAGTATCTGGAAATATGTTTTGTTTAATTTTTTTGTGTTTGCTGTACTGCTCAGTATGTATGCTGGTACACACACAAATGTTCAGCTGTGAAGCAGTTTCAACCCTCAGTGCAAATTTGGTTACCATCACAACAGAGATAATATGACTACTCTGCTTTCCATTTGCACCAAAGAAGAACAGTGTGAAGTAGTTTTTTTTTGGCTGAAGTTGTACTTTTCTGGGACACAGAATGGCCTATACTGGAACACTATCAATAGAATGGAACAACAGCAAACACTACCGGGATGCTGTAGCACTGGTTGAGAACTGCTACTTGAATGAAATGCTGAGGAAAGTTAATGAAAGGTGCTGCATTGTTATATGACAGAGCAGTCTGCACACTCTCATCCACCTCTTGACACTCTCTGGTACATGAACTTGGAGGTGTCAGAGTATCCTCTACGAAGTTCTGACCAGACCCCTCCAGATTATCACATATTTGGACCGTTGAAAGAAGCTTTGATACAGCACTTTACAAGTGACAAGAAAAGGAAGAGGCAGCACCTGCACTGTTTGTCAGTCAAACAAAAACATATTTTCTGAGGGTATAAAGAAACTTATGACAATATAGGTCAAAACACAGCTAGTTGTGTTAGTTGTGTTTTGACCTATGTTGTCCTTTACTTCATTGTTACATACACAATGGGGATGCCTCAATTTAAGATTATGGCTTGGTAGATTAAGTGTATCAAAAATAAGGTTGATTATGTTGACAAACGATGCTAATGCAGAGATTCAAGTATTACTGTGATGTTTTAAAGAATACACTATGGATTATCTTCAAATTCTACATCCTCCATGCAACATATATACATAAATAAGTTTTATTATCAACAAACTGCACAACAAATTTCATTAATCCATATATATATATATAGGGGACTATTCCAACATATTTCAGCTATTTCTTACAGCTATCTTCAGGACACACTACTATACAAAGAATATATGTGGAGTTAAAATTTAACTTCCTTAGCAGTAAACGGTAAAATACATGGTAAGTATATCAATTCTGGGATATCCTGTGACAGCTTCAGTGTTCAGGATAATGATACAAATCACATTCTATATAGAGGCATTAAGGGGATGATAATATTCATTTTCATGAAGAACTCTTCTGTACGAGACACGGGAATTAAATACCATTAGACAAATATTCAGAAACTTCTGGGGCAAGCTTACTTGAAATAATGTGAAGTCCATCATGCTTGCGGCTAATCTGGCACAACTGTGTCTTCCAGAACCACCAATGCCGACCATGAGTACATGCCCATTATCTTGCTGTAAGACGCGGCTGATACGTGAGATATGCTCAATGGCAAATTGAAACATAACCAAAGGCATTGGTGTTTGGGACATCAGGTTGTACTCATCTAAATAGTAATTCATCTTCTCTGTTAGTAAATTCAAGTCCTTTACCTAAAGAAAGAATAGAATAAACCTATCACAGTTGCTAAAAAACAGGACAAGATATATACATGTGGTCTGAGGTTCTCACTGCAGAGTTGATGAAAAATCAGTCTTCCAGACTATGACACTGTGTTGAATGGTAAATAGTTACTGACATTTCAGATGACCAACATATCAAGCAATATGGTGTCATTTTTCAGCAGGTGTGGACCCTGAAAACAAAACACAGTTTCTTCTTTTGTGGTTTATTTTATGATGCCTACAAGATCTCAGACTACTTGAAGTAACAATGGTATGATGAATAGTGAATGATGATTAAACACTTTATTACCCAGCTAATGCACAATATATAATACGTAGATACAATTAAAATTATAAAATATTTAAAAGTGCTCCAACATGTTTTGGATCACTGAGGATCCATCTTCTGGGAGACTAGTACAGTGCTTGGTTAAAAATTACAAGAATGATTCTATCATGTCCATTGACATGGACAAGATCGGTGTTATGGCAGCATATTCTGACCTGTTATGCGTGTGTGTAGTTTACTGTTGGAGCACTTTTAAATATTTTATAATTTTAATTGTATCTACATATTATATATTGTACATTAGTTGGATAATAAAGTGTTAATTATCATTGATGCACTGTGCTAACATGAAGATAGTGAATGATGAAATGGAAAAAATGTAGTCGTGGAATAATCAAGGCACTATCCTTGAATTTTCCTGGGTGGACAATGGCATCCCACAGGAAACCTCGGCCATCGTATGGCTCAGGGACTTAGTCACTGATCTCTCACTGCAGATGCCCAAAATCGATCCCAGGCTAAAGCATGTGATACTTATGCTGGATAAAGAGGCAATGGGGGAGGTTGTTCTCCAAGTACTTCAGGTTTCCATTGTGCATACCATTCCACCAATGCTCCGTATTTTTTATTCATCTACCACTAATGCTATATAGCCTTACAAATTGACATCATCACTAAACAATACACTTAAGCTTGTAAGAAACTTCGGTTAAAGAAGTTGTGCTCTGGCCAAGATTTGAAAACCAGAAGGCCCCACATACAAGCCCAAGAGTATTACTACTACACCAAATTACTTCAATGACAAAAAGTAAAATTAAGCAACAAAAGGACATCTGTCTCAGTTTATTTTAAACATTCATATGGTGACAGGACAATGTACATATGTTTCAAGTTTTACAATTGCTTCCTCAGTGCTGGACAAAAACAAACTTCAAACACACTTTTCTTGAATAATGCATGGTTTACACCATGTAGGAACATAAATGACCAAAATAACAAATACAGTGTCCATGCATTTCATGAAGTTTCCTTTACTTCAGTGAGTGTGTGCAAAATTATAGGGCACAATTTTTCACAGAAAAACATTCAAACCAAAATGTTAAATTAACCATTAGGCACCAAAATTAATTCTGGGTGCAATCTGAAGAACATCAGAAATGAAATTACAGGATTTAATTTTTTCATGTCAACTCTTACACAGACACACCAATAAAAATGCCCAATAAACAACTCCATCATGGCCGCAGAAGTGTACAAAGATTGGTTGATGCACATGTTGTGTTATTTGGGTTTTCAAACCTTCATCTTGTGATGCAGCATATGCACCACTCAGAAACATAGGGTTAATCCCAACAACATTGTTTGGAGATATTAACTAATGAGGAGAAACTGTAAGACAATCTATTTCAAATGAAAGAATTCAAGGAAAATTTCTGAAGATAAATAAAAAATATTGCTAGAACACAGCTCCACTGTACATCAAGAAGTATTTTCACAGGCATGAGGTCTGCTTAGAAGTCGAAGGTTGGACCTTTGATATTCTGTCATAATGTAAGGTAAATTGAACAGCAGGGAAAAAGTGAACCCCAAATTCCTGGTGGATACAGGATGCACCTGCAATACATTTCTTGCACTAGATGATGTGATGAGGGAAAAGATTAAAGTTACACTCTGTGTTACTAGGTGAGCTCAATAAAGTATGATGTTCATTACTTCTGGTATTCTCTGTTCTCCATCCACATAGTCTATTCCAAGTCCAGAAAGTTTCTTGAGCAGTTTGTTTTCAAAATGTTGAGGATTATGTTCTCTCCACAATGTAAAAAACCAAATTTGTTTTACACACCTATAACATACGTGTTTTATGTATCTGTTTTCCCAAGTTTATGAATGTTGTCTGACAGTACTTCCCATCTTATTTCAGATATCACTTGATCCAGTAACAGGTAATAATGTACAGGACATTCAGAAATCTCCAACAAAAAAAAAAATAATACTGTGACTTTAAATTGTCTTATATAATCTACTGCTGCTGACAACCACAAAACATATATTACTTCACAAATCAAAATGCATATACACTGGCAGCTTCACTGTGGTCAGAGTAGTTTGTGTATTTTATGAGAGCTGTGGAAACTTCCCACTATAGTCAGAAACAGCTCTTTTACGTAGCCTGACTCAAGCAATGCGTGTCACACCAGCTCTTACAACCAGAACCACACCACAACTCAGAAATGGCCCTTTCTATACCACTGTGCCACAAGACAGCCATTAGTACTCTGGTAGTTGCTCGCCCCTTGTTGTGACATGATATGCTCACCCGATCACAGTGCAACAAGTCAAGCAGTTGCATTCAATAAAAGGCAAGGCTTTCCGAGCACACAGTCATTTATTCATTCATTCATTCATTCCAAAAGGAGTGAACAATTTTGTCAGAGAAGTAACAGTTCAGTCATCCCTCCATATACTACTGCAGCCACATGCCTTCTATCTACAGCAGTACAACCTTGCATCATGTCAGGAAAAGTCAGCAACCACAACCAGGCTGCACTTGAGGCCATAACATTGCTATGCTGTGAGCACCTCGGCATGCTCAACATGAGAGCACAGCAGTCTGTGCATGACATGCACAAATGCAGCCATATCACAAGCAGTCAAACAAACTAAAAGAACATTTCCTATACATTTGTTGAATATTATAATTAATTTGAATCGAAATTGGCAAGGAGTATTATTGAAGAAATAATACAAACCCAACCATAAATACCACAGGGTGATTCATAAATGACTGACACTTTTGTTGTAACACATGAATAGAGATACCTAGCCATTCAAACACTGAACATGTTACATGGCAGGGGTAGCTGAACATTCATCTAAGAGATGGTAGCAAAGGATGGGGTAGAAGCCTTTTAAGCAGGACAATTCCATCAGTAGTGGTGCGCTGCCACGATCAATGGAAGGTGACTCTCAAGGACAAAGATGGACCACCTAGTTCTTTTGGAGGAAAGGTGTGTCAGCTGATGACATCCATCGTCAGCTGGTAGCAGTGAGTGCAGATGTTGCCCCAAATCATAAAACAAGGCTTTGATGGGTGGAAAGTTTCAGCACTGGGCACGAATGTGTCAAGAAAGGGATCAGTCTAAGCCACATGTCAACAGCCCAATCATCAGCTTTGCAGTGTGTCTTTGACATTATGGAGAACAGGCGCATAACCACTGATGAACTGCAATTGGCAACATCTCTGTTGCGCAACAATTCATGCAATTATCCACAGAGATTTAAGGATAATAATAATAATAATAATAATAATAATAATAATTATTATTATTATTATTATTATTATTATTATTATTAT
>Ga0123357_10003760_pt1 | contig 17548 bp, 11 predicted proteins | sample TergutEmb28metaG_FD_89873 | JGI IMG/M metagenome (GOLD analysis project Ga0123357, IMG submission 89873) | Embiratermes neotenicus P4 segment gut microbial communities from Petit-Saut dam, French Guiana - Emb289 P4 | ecosystem: Host-associated > Arthropoda: Insects > Digestive system > Gut ... | reverse complement strand
TGACACATCTGGTGATGAATCTCACTTGGTAGCACATTCCTAGCGTTCAAAAAAACGAATTACAGACCTATTTCACAGTCGGCGGCCCCTTCAATTGTCTTAAACATGTTTAACGCACAGGAACAAACATAAACATAACACGAATTTCACGAAATGACGTCTGTGGCTTCTCAATTGATAGAGGAAGTCACTGCACATGCCCAAAGTGACAGTCTCGAGGATGCGCGAGAGATATGTGCAGATGGTACTTACTTTTCGAATAACCTACGTATATAGGTACAATGTTAGAGAATCAAACATGGCATTCCGCAAAAGGCTGGCAATTTCTTTGGTAGCCAACTGCCTGGTAGATACCCAAGAAAGACTCTGCTTGTTGCGGTTCTGCTTACATACTGCTTACTAAATTTGAAATGAACATAACGCATAAGAGTAAGTCTGAACGTCGTGATCGGGTAACACTCCTGCTGTATATTCTGGAGGTCCCGGCTTCACACCTCGGCCCGCAAACTGACTTTCCTGAATGAGGTTACTCCTGGTCCTCCTTACTGTCTCCAGACAAATAGCAGGACAGAAACTTTCATTACGCCACGACTGTTTGTACATTACTTCCACTTCCCATCATTCGACCTGTTAAAGCCTGAGCTATTGACATTGTCGTTGGTTATGTGCGGCTTAAGGATGTAAGAAGTCATTTCTCTATTTACTTAATTGACTACTGCTTGATAACTGTTTATTAATTTGCAAATAAATAAAGGATTCATACTTTACTTTACTGCATTTTGCATATCTCATACTGCCCACTGCTTTGTAAGAAAAATGAATGAATGGTGTGCAAGAATAACGGTTGTTTTTACGAACTAAATTTGAAACACAAACTTTATTCTGCTGAGTATATGGCGTTCGAGATGCAGTTCCAACGTCTGAGTTTGAATGGGAAGCAAGAGTTAGGAGTGCGTTTGTTTCGGACATACCGTACATTTGTTGTTACCGGGAGGTGTCATGCTGTCTCAAGACCGGCAGAAGGTCTGCAGTTAAATGGCACGCCTGGGGTCACCTTCAGAAATTATAACTGCAAAATAGTTGTGAGTTGCCAAGAGTGAGCATAAGTTACCTTGGAACTGCACGAAAAAACGGCTGCTTTGGGGTTTTGGAAACTGCGGAAGTGGGCTGCATGGCTGATCTTCAGGCATTCTCATCCTACACACTTCGGCGTTGAAAATGGAGGCAGCTTGTTCTTCTGAATTGTTGGAAAAACAACCGACTTAAAATCGGCGTCTGTACATCAAAACAGAATCAACATTAACAATGGTGAAAATTTAAAATGAATTAGAAAGGAGATTTAAGCTACTAACCCTTAACAAACTCAACATAAAACGTGTCCCGAAGATGGATGCAGTGTGTTCTTCCGAAACATTAGTACCTAGCAGTGTTTGAACCCAGCAGAACGCAGTATGAATCTTCTTCCCTGTGAAAACGCCAAGTATTATAATTTAAAGTATTTGCCATGAACGACAGCGACAGACTATGCCAGGAATTCTGCTGTTCGTAAATTGCATGCGCTCCACTTCTTGCCAGAGTATATCATACTTCTTTCCAGTGTGAGTGCTTCTAAGAAACTGTTCAAGTTGGAGTTGATTTTCATGGCATCACGTGACCACCAAAGAGTGATGGTGAGGATTGGTGGGATCCGTACATGTGTGTTATAGCAGTTGTTATCCCACGTCACGTACAGTCGACCTACTCACAAGACACATCATGTTTCACACGTCGCTGCTGTTCCTAATTCTGTGACAAGACTCCTCTCCAGCTGCAGATTGGGTTTGGAGTGTCTGCACACTTTGGCAGTGGTATGGATACAGGCCATCCTGTTGCAAAGGTCGCAGCGCCTTCACTCAAAACGTATGCATCTGAAGGCCAAATCGGCAAACTCCCGCTCTCAGACTGCGTCGGAACTTTCGCAGCATCTTGTCTTGGTCACTAATAAGTTGTACGCCCCATTCCATTGAGGCAAATGTTCCCATGTCTCGCATCCGCTCACGTAGCACATTGCCAAACACCCTTCTGCTTGTATGACGACCGATGGTGACCCAACGACAGTATTCTTCACCCGCTGCTGGTGCATTCCTATCACAGATTCCCTAAATGAAATCAGCCTCTTCCAATCATCATGTATGAGAAGCGTTATTGTTGCTGACGGTTCGAGCACTTCTTTTCGCGAACAGCCAGGGTACAGAACTGGTTGGTGTGTACACATGACATGGGCGAGTGCACTATCTCAGCACTGGGGGGCTGCTTTGCTGAAACGGACGGTAACTACGGAAAGTTTCAGGTTTCGACCCCTAGTTTATGTAAAATATGTAGTTGGAAATAATCCAGTGAGTAACAACTCGCAAGTTCCGAGACGATTCCTGGAATATTGTGTGTAAGCCGTGAGGACCATCTTCTTGAGCCACATACTGTGTGTTCCGTGTGAATTACTTAGCCATCTGTGCGCACAGATCTTCTAGTATCTCAAATCGTTTATACGATTGTTTTCTTACCCTGCTGTTTATGCCTTAAGTCTACCGAACCAGTGGCTGGTTTATTGATGGTTCAAACAATAAAATCACAATTTACGCTGCGCAAGAGGTCACGTGACTATGACGTGACCACCCCCACCGCTTCTCTCACCGCCACCCCACATTTCATTGCAGTTCTGATTTCCTCAGGGCTGCTTTTAAAAGGACTCCATTTCTCTCCTCCAGTAAATCACTTATAAAATAAACAGACCCAGGCGCTACCCGAGTTTCGAAGTAAATCAACCCTGAGCCAGTAGAGGAAATAGCGCCGTGTTGTCAAGGAGGGTTAAATGTCCCCATAAGTTGTGATATTAGTGCACATGCCGCATAACTTTGCATTCCTTTCTTCTCTTGTCCTTCCCTTTTACATTCCTACTGCTTCTATGGGGTTGTATTTAATACCTTCCCTTTGCGTGCTTTTCTTAATGCTCTTTCTGACTTCTTTATCCGTTCCTGACATCCTTTGTATTCCCTTTTATTTTATTATTTTTACGCAACAATTATCCCTTCTACTTCCCTCTCCTATTCTGGTATATTTTGTGTTTTCTTGTGCTGCTGTTATAGTCCTGCGCCTCAGTCCGTCACGTAGGCCTGTGACAACACTACAGAAGCTTACGGCTGCTGGGCACGGAACAAAGAGATATCAAACAGAATTTTGGCCGGTAAACCGATGGAAAACATTTACTTGGAAGACCGTATTGGAGATGGGACATAAGCCGATTAAGATGAAGTTCAGGAAATTAGGTAGATGATACGAGGTTGATGGAATGCCGTGTAGATTGGAAAGTAGGGTACAAGCATTCTTCTGAAACTTTGAAATAATTACGAGTATTTACGAACATGCGTGGTATCACATCCCAGGGGAGAGCAGTCCAAACTACAGTGATGTCAAATCTCACGTGGTTGGAACTGGTTAAAGAGAGGGATATTAGCAGAATTTGGTATTTTTGAATTTTGACGCTTTGGGCTCTGTGTCATACTTTTCGCAAATTACTTTTTGTAATCTTTATTCTTCCTTAAATGTTTTTTTCATTCTAGTTCTCTTCTGTTTCTGCAGCTATCCTTGTTTTTTGTGTCATCTCTCGTACCCCTTATCCAGTTTCTCACCTTCGCCACAATATCTTCTCCCGCGACGACCAGCATGCCTTTTTAAAGGCTGGTCCTGTTGGCCAGTTTGAGAAGTCTAGAATTCAAATCTTGGCTCGGAGGCCGACTGTTATGAGGTTACACTTATTTTATTCAGTGACTCCAGGCAGTTGTGGTATTGTACCGTAAAACGGGCAGTGCCGCCGATAAGGGGGTAGGGAAGTCGGTACATATTACCAGGGCTCTGCGGTTTGCTACAGAGCCCAGGGTCCGAATATGTTGCACGTGTTTTGATAATCACCAGGTCCGCCCTTGCTGGGAACCCAAAAGATTGTTTCACTGGGGCCCGAACCCGCTCTCGGCGGCCCTAAACAAGGGTCTACAAATTTTTCAAAAATCTAGCAGCCATCTTAAAATTATGGGCGCCAGAAAGGTGACGTGAAGCAAATTGTGTACTCAGAAACCACAAATATTGGACGCCACCGTACTAAATTTAGTCGCCCAGTCGTCCGGACGCCCGGGATTTATGCATCTCTGCCTTAAAATGTACCATGTTCACTTCCTGCCACCATCCTTCTCGTTCATCATTCACGATTATATCTTGCCTATACAGCTGAAAAAGCGTCTTGAAAGAAACCAAGAACGCTGCTCTCCTATCTGTTCGCAAGCCTGCATCCTATTTTAAGGATACGTTGTAAGTCTGCATGCCTCGTGTTCGCCTTTCCTATTTCAGCCTCTTGTCATTCCTTCATTCCATTTTACTTCCCGTACGCATTCACCGCCTCTCTTTTCTTCCACCTTCTTTTAAAATTTTATTTGATTTTTTCATTCTAGATTTTATGTCCTCTTCCTTCTCTTTACTTTTTACTTATTCCCTTAGTTCTTTTTCTTCTCTCCGCTGTACTTCCTTTTCATTACCAACTTCATGAATTCCCTCTCTTTGACGAATTATCTCATTTTTTCTCGCATTTTTTACCAGTTTATCTCCGGAAGTTGCCTCAGTTTGGGATGGGGGAGGGGGACCAACCTGTTACCCTGCATCTTCGTTACCTCTTTAGATTGATTTCTTCTCACCCTTACTCCACTTCTGGTCTCTGCACTCGTCCCATTATTTATTATTCTACCGTCTGCAGTGCCCCATTCTTTCGTCGCTTGGGCTGTGTGGTATTTCTACCATTCCTAAGAAACCAACTCTTAACTAACGCCTTATCCCGGAGGATGCAGCATCACATCCTGAGACCACCTACCCAGCCGCATGATTGCGTTGTCTCTGTGGTCCTCTTTCTGTACTCAACATATTTTCTCTCCTGTCATCAAATTACAATAATTCATTCTTTCATCTTTTAGCCTTGGATGAGAAAAGAAGTATAAGTCTGTGTTTTGGTACCCAGTTAACTCCATAATTTAGCCACAGACAACCATCAATATCGACATAACAGTACTGAACTTAATTCCCAAATCCCAGTTATCTATTCCAGCAGCCCCTTCCAAAATAATAGCGTCAGCAGACAGCAATCAGCAAGAGGCGTGTAAACTTTGGGATTAGAACTCACGGTCTTTTGAATTCTAAGCCGCAAAATTCCTACTTCTACACACCGGTACTACCACTGTCACTTACTTTTATAAATCAGAACGATTTATTTTCAATAAGTCGCTAAAATCGGTCGTACCCAGAGATGGAACATTTATTGTCAACGTTTCACTATCTCCATTACTTCTCATTCCACTTTTTTTTTGTCTCCTATATCTGTACTGTGTTCTATATCCTCAAAGATAGAGAAGCGATTGCTTCGCGAAATTCAATATCCAGACAGTCGTTGTCAACTGAAGGTTGTACAGACCGATGCCATTGATTCGAATTACAGAAAGCCGTGGCCAAACCGGTAACTGTTGTCACGGAGTAGGCAACAAAATAACGCTTTCGGTAGTTTATTGTTCTGTTTATTTGGCAACAGGGCACGCTGTGTCTTCTGCGGTTAAGGAAAATCACGTCTAATTCCAGTGATTAATTGGTTATGAGCATCAAACCGAAAGCTAAATATGTTTCTCGCGGCCACCATGCTGTTATTTTGCTGTGCATGAACGTATTCCCTCAACGGTAGCTACAAAATTTTCAGAGATATGTTATCAATTAAGTTTCCACGCTCCTACGCTAGTAATGTCGTGAGCTTACTGGCAGTAGTGTCGCTCGAGTTTCTCAGTTAATCACTGCCACCACCGTATCATTAACGATAATGAATTAGCCAGAGCAGCGGTGTACTTGTGACGTAACACTGTGACGCGTTCGCATAACCATTGTTGCCATGGAAACGCAACGGCGAGTTCCCTTTGCAATTTTGAGCTACGTACGTCGCGATCAGTAGGCTAAAGAGTATTGAAGGTGTCGTGACAGAAGGGTAAAAGCCATTTATTTAGGCGCCTTCGCAGATTTGAGGGTTGTTTGACCGTGTATCTTCATCATGAAATAAAGTAGCGAAAAGCATGTATTGCCTTTGTCATGTCTGCCGGCTCGTCCGCATGTATCACCTCGGTTCCAACTGGACGTGTTTACATGATATTTGATATTGGAGACTTATTAAAGCCTGTCGATAAAATCCAAATTTGCTTTAAATCGGACAAAAAACTGGGCACTTTACGTTAAGAACTGAGTATCTCGTCTACCGCTGACAGCTACACGTATAGGTCGACAGTAATACAAAATGTAAATCGTGTCGGTGTCTGGAATATAAAATGTACTTACATCCTCATGTAAAGTGTCCCGTATTTTTAACCGATTTGAACCTAATTTGAATGTTCTCAACAGATTTTAACACAGCTCTTCAATATCAAATTTCAAGCTAATAGGAACTTTCCGTGACTTTGCGAACCCGCCCTAAGAAGTACATAAAATATAGAGGCCTGTAGCCACATTGACTACTTTCGATTAAAACCGGAATAACATCCCTTACTTTTAATGACATGCTCCCGCTTCTTTCCGAGTCTTTTCTGATTCAAGGATTTGTATTATTTGACGCTGTATACATTTTTCAGTTTTTCAGTGAACAGTTATCCAGTGTGTTGAGCCATGCCCCCTGTTGTCTTTTAGACAAGCTGCAGTGGCAGGTGGGAGCTTGGGGTCCATGTCTGCCCGTATCGCCCGCAGATGTGAACGATGTGGTGGCGATACAGCAGCCGGTCGGGGGTGATGCCCGCCAAAACAGCTTGGGGGTTACACAACGAAATGTGAGCTGTGTGCTCGTGTCGCACGAGACCATCAAGGTAACTTTGGTTTGGGCATTATTCAATCTTTCCTTTACCCTGGTCTTCTGGGTGAACCATGGTGTCTAATTTCAGGTACACCGACCGGTGGACGAGGAAAACTGCTTCACGGTAGCCAGAAAGCCCGATCCCGTCCGATTCTGCCATATCCCAAGACCCCAGGACTGCGTAGTTGGTCCCTATGGCGAATGGAGCCCATGCAAGGGCTGCCCGGCTGCAAACCAGACACGCGTGCGAGCGGTACTAGTAGCGCCGCTCAACGGAGGGCAGCCGTGTCCACAATTAACTGACACCAGGGTGTGTAATCCGCGGGCAGAATGCCTCACCCATAGCAGCAGCATCAGCAGTAGCGCAGAAGACACTAATCGTCTGCCCTCACCGGAGTACAAACTGAAGTTGGGTGAATGGCGACGCTGCGAGGCGCCGACTAAAGTCGTATCAGCAGACCTCATCGAGGCACGTCTCAATACGCCCCGCCAGCTGCACAGTGAGTCACTTCATTCATTCACAGTATGGTGAAAGCGTCTCACACTACACTATGAGCCACTTTTTTTTCATTCGCAGCTTGCTCAAAGCGCCCCACACAAGACTGTCGTCCACTTTTTGTATTCACAGCATGCTGCAAGCATCTGGAACTACACTGTGAACCACTTTATTCATTTGCAGCATGCTGAAAGCTTGTCCAACTATGCTGTGAACCACTTTATGCATTCATAACTTGTGGAAGAATATTGAATGCCTAGATTAGCGTGTTGGACGTTCATTCCTTTGTTCTAAAAACTCCTCGAGGATGGCACCTGGGTGCTGAAACATGTAGGAGTTTATTACTTGCCATGAGCTGTATTTTATTAAGTATATATGTTAGTTGATATATTACTTGTAAGCATATATACAGTATGCATAACTTAACAAAATTGTAATTGGATATTATAATGAGATATTCTGCAGCAGGCAAACGCACAGTGGCTCCTCATAGTGTCATCACAGTGAGTCTGTTCTTAGACTGCCCTGCAAATGCAAGAAGTAATCTGCAATGAAATGTTTGTGTCTATATACATAATATCATTTTTAAATAAATAATTTATCAGTTACAGTTTACTGTTTCTCATATTGTAAAAATAAATAATACTACTTTTATAAATGGCATGGTTGACCCAATTGATACACTAGTATGTAATATACATCAGCATTTAGATAATCAGAATAGTGTTACAGTATTTCTGTGTTGCTGCTAATTTTAGGAAATGCATAAGACACCTGCAGTACACTTTATTTTGGATGAAAAAATTTATTTTATGTACATAACTTTTGTACAGGTGATCATGATGATCTATACATCCCTGGGAGCAGTGTTAACAACAATAATAACAACAATAATGTGTTCCCTGTATCTCCTGTGCTTGGTGGAACCTCTACTGAGAGCACCGAGAACTATTTCACATTTCAGCCACAGGTTGGCTATCAGACGAGGGAGGTGTCATGTCGGGATTCCCGAGGTGCCATTGTTGATATTAGGTAAGTAATTATCTTGCCTTCCATACCTGCACAGTAAATGGGCAAAACAAGTTCAGATCACCTCACAAATACAAACAGCATTCAAATCATGTAGCATCAAATGAAATCAATACCTACTTCATTGTGGACAATTAGCCTGTAGTAATGACTCAAGAAGCAGTCATGGTGTATATTGGGACAAATTAACTTAGTTGAAGACAAGAATGACAGTACTCACTACGGTCAGATTTGAGTAAAACATCTTCCAATATAAAGGAACTGTAACACCTCATTGTTTGATGGGAAATAAGACAAAAATTTCTGACATTGTCTGTCTTATGCGCATTGTATATGTATATTGATTGGCAGTTGTGTATGCTTAGAAAAAAATGGTAGTCTTCATTTATTTGTACAGCTCAGTTTGTAAATGTTCAAGATCTCATGACCTATGCATAAAATATATCAAATACCAACAAATGCACTCTACATAACAGTGAACTCAATGGGGATGACACACATTAAGTACAGGTATGCACCACATAATGGCATTTTGGTCAATGACAAACTGCATATATGACAGTGGTCCCATAATATTATAATATAATATTACAATACTTACCATTGTGTTACAATTGCATACAGTATTCAGTACAGTAACATGCTGTACAGGTTTGTAGCCTAGGAGCAATAGGCTATACCATATAGCCTAGGTGCATAGTAGGCTATACTGTACTATCTAGGTTTGTGTAAGTACACGTTCACACAACAACAAAATCACCTAATGACGCATTTTTCAGAACGTATCCCCGTCGTTACGCGACGTATATCTGTAAATGCATTGTAATTTGAAGGTGTAATTTTGTTGTAGTATTGTCACCAACATATTTCGGCCATCTTCAGGATGATTTTTTGAGAACAAGAATTTGATTATAGTAAAATGTGTCCAAATCAGTCCACAGTTTTAAAAATCATATAATTTTTTAGCATTAATATTTTTTTTTATTATTCCTCATAAACTATCTTTGAAACTGAATTTCTGTTCAGCTGACCATTCCAGTAAGGCTGGTAGGATAATTTATAAGTACTCTGAATATTGCACAATGCCATCAAGAGTAGTAAACATAAAGTTGTCGCTGCACACGCCATGAAAGCATAGAGTGGATGGGTGGTGAGCCTTAGCCGAAGGGGAATAACCTCCATTACCCACTGAGTAGGAGGCTTGGTGGGCCCTACAGCCAGCCAGGACATTGTGGAGAAGAGGAAATGTCTTGCTCCTGCCAGAATACAAACCCCAGATTGATTAGTCCATAGCTGGGCAATGCAGGGTTTGAGGTGCAAAATGTCCTGTTGCTCAAGTACATTCATAAGTACTATGTAGACTGTGAACACACCAAACTGAACCGTCACTGCTTGTGGCATATTCTTATCTTTGCTTCTTGATTAGCTACATTCAGTCCCCCATAGTATGGCATATGTATCAGTACAATTTGTTCTTCTTGGTAGCTTGTGTCTAACTGAAGAAACTCATCGCAGTGAGATGCCACCTGGTGTTCGTCCTTGTGTTGTAGCCCAAGACTGCATTGTAAGCCAGTGGTCAGCCTGGATTCGAACTCAGGATGGATGTGTGGCTGCTTCAGGAAAAGCAAGTAGCAGAATCTATAGTTTTTGTCTTTTCAGTAGGGATGGATGCTATGTTATGAGAGCAGCAGTATGTCTGATTATACTATTTCTGTGGAATATTTCAAGAGTATGTAGAAGCTCACAATGAACAACTGCAGTCTAGGACTGATAACTTGAAACTTTAGATGTGAGGAAGTGGGGCAAAGAGGAGAAACAAGGAAGCCAGGGGTCTGAGGTTAGTTTCTGTTTAAATGTAAAAGAAGTTAATGAAAAACAGCAGTTCCAAATGCTTTGGCCACTAGAACACCGAAAGAGATATATGTAGTGCATAAATGATAAATGTTGTTTCACAGATAGCAGCTGCTAACCCACACTGTCTCACCAGGCATAAATTTCAACCCACACTATCCACATTCCTTAAATACACTCCAAGTCTCAAATTAGTAGGCCTAGACAGTAGTGTTTATTTCAGTATATTGTTTTGTTGTGTCAGTGTTGACAGTATTTCGTATGCAGATTTCATTTAATATTAGTCATGGAATGGGGACCGTGGTAGCACAGTGGTTAAGGTGCTGTGCTACAAATCGGAAGGTCACTGGTTCGATCCCAGCTGGTGTCAGTGGATATTTCATTGATATAAAATCCTTCCGATCGCACTATGGCCCTGGGTTCGACTCAGCCTCTAACAGAAATGAGTACCAGGAGTATTTCCTGGGGGTAAAGGCGGCCGGTGCGTAAGGCTGACAACCTTACCACCATCCTGTGCCATTGTCATGAAATCTGGGAACCTTAACTTCCTGGAACCCTCTGGGCCTGTCCAGGCCTCTAATGGGACTGCTTTACCTTGCTTTATTAGTCATGGAATATATATACGGTTGTAAGAATATGAGACAATTCCTTCAAGAGAAGCACTGAGATCATATCAATAATTTAAATCCAGGTGCTTAATCTGAAATAAAAATACTACATTCTTGTATATTTTCCCCAAAAGTATCATAGGTTAAAACTTTCAGAGAATTTGCTTAGTCAGAGTATGCCTGATCATTTTTTGTGTATGTGTTTCAGAACACAAATAATGTATGACTACTTGAATTCATATTGTCTCTTTGACGATAATAAGTTATATTTGAGTTCTCTCTCTTCCTGTATGCCTTGTGCCTATTTAAAGCTTTTAAAGCAAAATAAAATATTCACATATGATGCTTTTGCCTTATTTTTCATCACCTCAGTTATACTGATTTGACAATTCATGTTCAGATAGGAAGTTACATGTCTGTCAATTTTGCCCTTGTCATCATTATAAAATTGCTTTACTAGTTCCATGTGTACAGATGGTTGTATGCAGTAATATAAACAGCCAAATAGATGCAACAATAATAATTTTATTAATAATTTCAATCAGCCCAACATGTTGAGGTGGAACTGAGTTCCACCTCATCCTGGTCACCAGCAGGCAGCATCGTCAGTGCTTTATATCACAAGCTGTAAACACAGTCTAGTGCTCCTGAGGATGGGCGAAATTATCACCCAAAACATGTTGGGCTGATTGAAGTTGTTAATAAAATTATTACTGTTGCATCTAGTTGGCTGTTTATATTATTGTACCAGTGATGCACGGTCACACAAACATCTAAGATTATATGCAGGATGTCTCCTGATATTTCAGTAATCACTGAGGCAGTGCATACAAATTTATGTGGAAAAGCAATCATGTTTTCCCTACATATGCATGAACTGAGTTCCATCTATTATGTCAAAGAGATGTATAAAGTGTACTGTTTTATGTGTGTTATTTTATTCTAAGTTTGTAACATGTGCATTAATATTGTCATTTTGTCGTTGATTTCACTATGCTGCTTTTGTGTACTCATAGCATTGGTTTGTATGTCATTGTAGATTCGCCCTGAAATCCATGAGAGGAAACGAGAAGTAGTGAGATTACAGGAGGGTGATGGACAGCCATGTCCACATCTTCTGGAGACAAGACACACCACAGATCGTGACCAGCTCCAGCTCTGTGCAAATAAGTGAGTTATGTGATATACACTGAGCTAGATTTCATTTCTTATGTACACACACTTCTCTTCAGAAAAGAGGTCTGTCACCAATGCATGTTGCTTTCAGATATCGCTGGCTGGCTTCCAAGTGGAGTTCTTGTGTAGTGACATCGGATACACCTGCTGTGAGCCCAAAACTGGTAGAAGTTGGCTGTGGTGGGGGGGTTCAGCTTAGGGAAGTCACATGTGTGCAGGCCAGTCAGGGTAGCCAACCTGTCTCCCCTGAACTGTGTGAGTCATTAGAACCACTGCCAACTGTACAAAGGTCAGTACCACAAATGCACTTTGTATGTTTTCTCTAACATATCGTTTCTATTCTGAGAACGTGTGATGGCTTACCGCAGTCTTCCAAGAGGGAAACAGTAGTTTCTCTTCTTTTCAGGTGTGAGGTTGCATGTCCACGTGACTGTGAGGTGGGCCAGTGGGGACCCTGGAGCTCCTGCATGCCTCTAGAATGCCCTTTGTTTGGGGACCCACCTGCCAGAGGTAATAATTACATGTGAATGATTGAAAGAAATAGTTTACAAGTGAAAGAAATGTGCAGAAACTAAGGAATGGAAAAATTTCCTAACCTAGAAATTACCTGGATGAAACTGCAGAAAGCAGTTCCTTGCAAAATGTGAGGGGTTATGTTGAGGAGAAACAAGGAAATTACATAAACTGCCTGTTGTGAAAGCCATTATGGAAACTACGGTCTTTGTTAACATTCATCAGATCTTAACTATGTTGTCTCTTCCTTTACTAGACACAAAGAAAGTAATATCAGTAGGCACAAAATATGAGTTTAAAAATTGTTACAAAAAAAGTGCACTGCAGTTGTAATCTTGAAGCTATACAGTATATCTGGCTCTAGGTACCTGTACAATGCTGCCGACAGTGAATACAGATCTCTTGGAGCAGAAACCACTCAATTTTGATATGTGCACACAAATATGAACAGAAATGGAAAACTATGAGTGCCTGAAACATGTAGTTGGTGAGGGATTATTCTGTGCACATATGTGCATGCCCACGTGCCCAGAGAGAGAGAGAGAGAGAGAGAGAGAGAGAGAGAGAAAGGTGGAGAGGGAGAGAGGGGGGAGAGAGAGAGAGTAACTGAGTGACTGAGAATTTGTCTAGTTAATGTGGTTAATAAATCAATATTGAATTTTATAACTTATCAGTGGTAATTGCTATTAATCTGCTTATTTGATTTGTAGGCTATCGTGAAAGACGACGCAACATTGAGGTGATAGCAAGTTCTGAAGGACTGGCTTGTACCAGCACAAGAGAGGTGCAGCCATGTCCACAGCCAGCATGTCACAACTGGGTTGAGGGTCATTGGACCTCTTGTGAACTGGACCCTGGAATAAAAAAGTGTGGGGAAGGCAGGCGCACCCGTGAGGTCACATGTCGTGAAGTTTATGGAGTGAGTAATTTGTTAGGAAAATGAGATGATCATGTAGGATATGTCACACACGTGGAGATCAAAAAATATTTATTTATTTTTTACATAGTTTTTGCATCGGAGTTCCTACCATTTTAAACCTACAAAGATAAGTATTCTGGACACACGCCCTTGCCTTTGTTAAGTGGACACTAGGGAGAGTAAAGCAGTAGTGGGAGATTTATGCAATGAAGAAGTGAACTGGATTGATCTGTTTTTATATAAATGCACATTCTATCCATGTTATGATAAGCATATTAGTTCTATGAAAACTTGGAACTTCTTGAACTAGAGACTTAGTTTCCTGTAACAGGTGTCACATTTTGTGTGTATGTGTGCAGGGAATAGTGGAGGACTCGATATGTGCCCATCGTCAGGTGAAGCCTATCACAGAGGAGCCATGCTTGCTCCCTTGCCCATATGACTGTGTGCTGTCATCCTGGTCAGACTGGAGTCCTTGTAGCCACAGTTGCTCATCCCCACGCCAGATGGCTCTGAGACATCGCAATCGCACTGTGATTGCTCCTCCTGGGGAAGGTGGGTATGAACAATTATGAGTTGGCTTTTTAGTCTTTTCTTGTTCATAAGAAAATGTTTACTTCTGATACACTTCTGTGATGTAAGTGAAAGAGAGGGGGTGGAATGTGGTGTCATGTGTGTCTAATTTAATTTTCTGGTTCCATCTCACTAGAATATGTTTCAAAGGCATACCATTGTTCATCAAGTCCTATGCCATGTAACTTTTCCTTGTTCCTAAAACTTTGACTTTCTGAACACATTCAGGTCATTGTGTGATCAGTATTGAAAGGACTTGCAGATAATTACTTTAAGCACTGCAAGTTCTTAGGTTTCTGCAGCAGTGAAACTGAGGACTCTGTTCTTCTAGAATGTCACTATCAACTTTTTCAAGGTGACATAATATCTTCATCTTCCAGGGTCTTAGGTCTTAGGTTACACGATCTACAGATCCTGAAGATAAGGACACTACATTGCTTTGAAATGTAAGGATCCAGTTACCTAACGATGAAGCATCATCTCCGAAAGGAATGGACTTGTTGATTTCCAGTATGAAAGGACCATTGTGTTCTGTGTATTGAATGGCAGAAAGAAATATGCTAAGGCACTCCTACAGATAGCTAATGGTAATGTCAGATTTGTTGCTGATCAGTCTGTGGGTTGTGCTACCATGATGTTAATTGCCAGTCTGGTTACTTTACTATCACATCTCATGATTATAGTTATACTTGACACCTGAGCTGACCTTTAAAATTCATTCTTTTGTTTGGTATGATTGATTGATGTTGCAGTACTTTGCATATTTGCAAGAACAATTTAGACCTTACTGCCTGGCCTTGCACTATCCACGCTGCGGTCTGTCATCATTCCTGTCAGCCCCTCCAGACCCATGTTAGTATAGTACCTCATATTGGTTTATGACCACTGTGTTGCACAGGCTGTCCACTTCATTATTCACCAGTCTTATCATTTTACGCTATGTGCTATGAGTTATGCATAGCGTTGCCAAATCATCTGCACTTAAATAAATATAAAACCATAATACATGGCAAACATTTCCATGTAGCATTATTATTTAATTCATAGCACTGATAATATTGAGTTAATAAAGATTAGATTTTTCAGTATTATTATGCAGTATACATTTTTTTATTAGTTCATTAATCAGTTCAGTATTTCTGACATTTTAGTGCATTGTGTAGCACCCCATTATGACAACTGTTTTATATCATACCACTTGCTGCAAGAGTGGACTTCTAGTGTACTTATTTCTCAACATTTTATGCAACAGGAGGTCATGGATGTCCAGATCCAGATGAAATGCTGCAGATGGAACCTTGCAACACCCACAGTTGTCATGGTTACAGCTGGTTGGCTCTTCCCTGGCAATTGTGCACCCCTCTGCCACCATCTGAAAGGTTCAATACAAGTTCTCTCACGACACTTGATCCCGGTAAACCACCACATACTTATTGTTTGTTCAGCATGTTAACACTGGGTGGAGACATGCACAAAAAAGTCTGTACATAAAAAAACTTTGTCTTCAAAGGACAGCAGGATGTATTTCAACTTTGCATACCACTAATTGCAGAAGTGAAAAATGGAATACCAAGTTCGTATTGCACCTCTAAACACTAACTGAATATGTGATATCTGAGTTTCTCATGTTGGTGTTGTACATATTTAAGTTTTCTAGCATATGTTGCCATCTGCAATGGCATCACTGCATGTAACTACAGATCAACATGTCCCAGAAGACTGGAGTGTTCAAGAACAGAGTGTCTTAAAAATTTGTTGTGTATAGTACATCCAAACCATGATTTTGTGTCAGATGGCAATGAATAATGTGGTAGCCTGATATACGGAGTATATTGGAGGATAGTGAGAGGTTATGTATTATGAGTTACAAGATACTAATTGCAGGCATCAATATAATCAGACTGTTGTTGTTGTACCAAAATTTACCTTACCCATTGAATTGCTCTGCTGGCAATTTAAGGAATATGTTTATGCTATAATACCTTGTGTTGCTTCTCTTACCTGCATCAGTCATTACTTTTTGTATGTCTGTTACATCCATTGCGTGTTGTTGTTGTTTGCATTTCTTTTTTTTTGTGTTCAGGAGATAAAGTACAGCTGTACCCCAATAAATAAGTTGACCAGTCACTGCTCACCTGTAGAGAACATACAACTTTTTATGGTGTATGTTGTCATTTTTCTTAAATAATTGTGTTTACAGTGTTAGGGGCATGTTGACAGAAGTTAGTGCATAGGATTACAAATTCAGTGTACCTCATTTATTTTACAGATGCATTGGAAAGAAATACCATTCTGTATTGTAACTGTTATTGGAGAGTTATTAACATGCTGTTAAGTTTTATCTCCATAATGGATTAGCCTTTCAAATTCTCTGTGCTAATTTTTTTAAACTTAAAATATATGTTATGTTTCTTATGTAAAAAATGTTGCATTAATTTAGGCTCTGCTTTTACCACTTAATGAAATAAGATTTATTATTGGAAAAATTCTTCCCCTACTCCCCAGTAATAGCTCAGTATTCGCTAGTAATGTTAACCATTGATGTTCCAGAGTTGGATGATTATAACAACAGCAGCACTGGAGATGGTAACTGTGGACCTGGCGTGCAAGAGCGAGAGGTGTGGTGCATGGTGGCACATGATAAGCATGTGCCAGATTCAAAGTGAGTAACAAAGTTCAGTGTAGCTGTTTGTATAATTATACCACAGTGTTGTGTCTTCAGCATTAAGTGGTTATGTTACAGTTGCCACCCACTCCAGAAGCCAGTCACCAGCCGTGAATGTTGGCAGGTCTGTCCTGTGGATTGTCAGGTCTCTCCTTGGTCAGAATGGTCATCCTGTCCACAGCAATGTGTGCCAGGCAAGTGAAAAGGGTCCACTTTACAGTCTTCTGTCAGTGGCATAGCCAGTAGGGACTTCAGGGCTGGGTGTAAGAACACAGTTCATTTCTTGGCAAAAATTAATACTTTACAGTTTGATGACTGTGTTTATGTGTTTATACATACAGCAAGGGGGTTGAATGTATTGCACAGTGTGTAGAATATGTCTGTGCTCTCATTCTCTCAATATTCCATGTGCTTGTCTCTAGTGATTCAATGAAATCAATTTCAGGTCACATTTCTCTGGGTTTCTTATGTGCAAAATAAATAAAGTGAAAGTTCTGGGGCTTTTGCAGTGGTGTAGTTGAGGTCTGTTCTTCTGGGATGGGGTGCTACATCACTGGGTAGTTTGTGCCACAAAGTTTCTTCTTGGACTTTTCAAACTCTGAAGATGAGATCACTAGCTGGTCTTCAAATATCGGGCACCCTTTACCCACTGATGCATTGCCACATCCCAGGAGATGGAGCCTTAAAATAAAATTAAGACCACCTTCATTGAGACCGCCTCTGTGGTCTAGTGGTCAGAGTTTCTGGCTACAGATACAGAGGTCCCGGGTTCGATCCCCGGCGCTACCAGATTTTCTGAGTAGTAGTGGGTCTGGAACGGGGTCCACTC
>Ga0123357_10003759_pt1 | contig 17549 bp, 11 predicted proteins | sample TergutEmb28metaG_FD_89873 | JGI IMG/M metagenome (GOLD analysis project Ga0123357, IMG submission 89873) | Embiratermes neotenicus P4 segment gut microbial communities from Petit-Saut dam, French Guiana - Emb289 P4 | ecosystem: Host-associated > Arthropoda: Insects > Digestive system > Gut ... | reverse complement strand
CAACGCTTAGATCTGTGTTCTTGGAGGGCCTGAGGATGACCTACTAGGTCAAAACATGTCGCCCTGACATATATACCTTTGTATATGAATAAAATGTTGTGTTAATGACTGACGTTTAGTATTTTAATTCTATACACTTTCCTTTCAAAAATGTTTATTTGCTTTCTATCTCTCTCCGTTAGCATTCAGGTTTCTGATGCATATGTTAAAGTTTTGTCTATTATTGTGTTCCTTAGTCTTAATTGTAATACAAGATGTTTGTTACTTGATCCTAAATGTATATATATTTCTGCCTTTTACCTGGTAGTATACACAACATATATACCATCAACGGTACATATTTAGTACTCTTCTGGAATTGTGTGTTACAGTTTAATTGTATATTTTTTTAAAATTCTTTTCTTTTATACACAACACGTAAGGGATTTTAATTTGTAGTTTATATATATATATGTATATTACTGTTTATTTCTTTCAGGTAAGTGTCAGCTATGAAAACTAAACTAGCCAGTAGCAGAACTTACATTTGATAGCCATTGAAGAAGGTTGAGCTCAACCAAAACATGTTGGCTGTATGAACAAGGGATTCGAAGGAATTTGCACATATACTGTTGATGCTGTATAAGTTGATGTTTGTTAGTTCAGTTCACATGATTTCTGGATAGGTGAATTGTATATACCAGTTGTATTAACCTAAAATACTTTCATAAATACGTTATGATTTTGTGTCTACAAAATTGTTTTTTCTCTCATCTTTAATTAGCATTCTCTGTTGTAAAAATAAATCTTAAAGTTTTCTGATATTCAATTTTTAGCAAGAGTTTGTCTTATGTTAACTTTGGTGTTTTGTACTGGTCATGTACTGTGGGAGCCATACATCAAATGCATCATAAACTATTTCAGATTGTATAATGTTGCTGTGTTGACTGTAGAGGTTATGTAGCAGTGAATCAGATACAGGAGTTATTATGATTGTTGAACCAGGAAGAATAGGTGAGGAATTGCATGTCTTCTTTTACGTTTGTTTATCTGGAAAATTTTGTTGACAGGTCATCAGGGTGTTGCACCGCCACCAGCAGCTGTCCCACCACCAAACCAGACTCTCCCACCACATTCTTATGGAAGCCAACAGATCTATGTCACCACACAACCGCCACCAACATCAGGTGCTCATGCCCAGCTGGTACCCCAGTCACCACAACCAGTGCCTCTTTCATCCCAACAACCTGGCCAGGAACCTCCGCAACCAGTCCCTATGCCAAACCTAGCTGGTCAACAGCAACAGCAACCACAGCAGCTTGGAAATATCGGGGCTCCACAACAACCACAGCCTGGTCAACAGCTACAGCAGTTACCTCCACAAAGTTTCATGGCTGGGCCTCCTGGAACCCAACCTGTCGCAATTTCATATCCATATCAAGTATGATACACTTCTGTGCTGCAACTGTATTGAATGATTTCTAAATACATGGGGCTCTAAAGGGAGCTGGAATAGCACAGTCAGTATAGGGACTAGGCTGCAGGTTTAATGACTGAGGTACTGGGGTTTGATTCTCAGCAGAGACAAGAGATTTTTTCCTTCATAGTACCCAGACCAGCTCTGGGGCTTACCCAGGCTCCTGTCCACTAAATGCTGGGACATATTTCCATGAGGGTAAAGCAGCTAGTATGTTATGTTGACCTTTGACCTCCATCTTATCAAAACAAGTCAAAGTTGTCCTCATGTATGCAGTGAGGGCATGGAGAGGGAGTAGATGAGGAAATGTATTGCTTCCTGTCTTCTTAACCTTGGCATTAGATAAAAGTGAGTAGTCACCTCTATGCTCCTGCTGTATTATCCCAGGGAGAGCACTTCCCATTACCTCATACCTTGTGTCCATCGAATAGGAGACTGGGTGAGAGACGTACTGGGAACTGGATGAACCCTGGATCATCCAACCTGTTCCAAAGGCACTATACTGACTACACTGTTCCAGTTTGTCCTCTGTCCACTATGAGTGTTGCAAGGTGTGAAGTCTTGTCATATGCCTTCTTGGCTTGGTGCTTCCTTAACCATTTTACAGCCTAGTGGTTACTTCATGTACCACCAGATTTAACATTCAGAAATTCTGTGTTTCTATGTTGTAAATGGATTACAGAACAAACAGTGCCTTCTGCCATATACAGTATCAATAGACTGGTTATGTGTAACTGAGGTGGATAGTGTTTACAGCATGGTATGTACTGGGCCCTTATATAAAACAGACATGTTTCATCCTTAAAGGGTTAGGACATTTTTTATGAAAATGATATTTTAGACATTTAAATATCTTCACTGAGGGGATTTGATGCAAAAGAATATCTGATGTACTGTTTTCTTTTTCTTTTTTTCTCTTGCCCCCCATCCCCCCTTTCCCCCTTTGTTGTTATTACTAATATATCATATGCATGTGATGTCTCCCTGTTGTTCTTTGTGTGAAGAAGAGCTGTAACTGCCATACCATCCCCATTTTTTCAGTTAAGTTGTCAACACAGATGTATTCAAGCCAAAACTACATCTTGTGACAGTGTGGCAACCAGTGGTCCTTAAAATGTTAGTTAAGTATAATTCATAAAGAATTATTATTAAGTATAAGTTATAAAGAATTATTATCTTCCTGTAGGTGATGGTGGTTTCTGACAAGCATTATGATTTTTGTCAGTCTGTTTCATGGAATTTTTCTATTTTTCTATTTTGAATTATGTCTTTCATTTTCTTTGTTGTAGTATATGCAGAATTCTATACCAGCACCTGCCAGTTACCCAGCATTTGGACGGCCAGAATCTCAACAAGCTCCACAAGGACTGCATGCCCAAGTACAGCAACAAGGGCCGCCAGTTCAAAGCCAAGGACCGCCCTTGCAACAAGTCCCTCCTATTCAAGCTCAGGGACATCCTTTGCAACATCAAGGTCAGCCTTGGCAACAAGGTCTGCCTCTGCAACCTCAAGGTCCCTTACATAATCAGGGTCCTCCTCTACAAGGGCAAGGACCTCCACTGCAAGGGCAGGGACCACCTATTCAGGGTCAGGGACCACCAATTCAAAGCCAGGCACCTCCACTACAAGGTCAGGGCCCTCCTTTACAAGGACAAGGTCCTCAACTGCAGCAAGGCCCACCACTTCAAGGGCCTGGAATTCAGCAGGCAGGACCCCCATTACAAAATCAAATTGCACCTCAGGGCCAGCATTTACAACAAGGACCTTCTTTGCAGCAAAATCAAGGTTCTCCTTTACAGAATCAGAACTCCCAACTTCAGAATCAAGGTCCCCCTCTACAGAATCAAAATGCCCCAATGCAAATAAAACAAGGCCAAGGGCCACCTCTTCAGCAGCAGCAAGGACCTCCCCTGCAGCAACAACCACCACCCCAGTTAATTCAACAGCAGCCATCACCCCAACAGCAGCAATCATCTCAGCAACAGCAACAGCTCAGTAAACCAGGCCATAAGCGGCGCTTCACAGAGGAACGGGAAGAACCTCAGGAAGCATTCCAGGTGCAGCATGTTTTCTGTAATGTTTTTGTAATAATGTATGTAATCTAAACTGTGTGTAGTCCTAGGCAAATCAAACACTAGATATGAAAATTTGCATCTTGTACTGAGCATGGATATTTGTTCATTTCTGATGAGTTTGCAATGAAATATTGTAAAGATTTACCTGTTAGCTTTACCTTTTCTCTCATTCTTTGTAGTAAATTAAGAACTGCCAGATATTAGAGAGTTACACTTCAGTTTGTTGGTAACAGTTTTTGGTTAAAGTCAGCCAAGTGTAAAGGGTGTAATATATAAAAATCTACATGTATTCTGCATATTTCTCTAGTATAACTGAAGGGGACAGATATTTATTGGAGTGAGAAGTATCCATACAAAAATGGTAGAGAATGATAATATAAAATGTGGCACCCTGTTTTCTTAGGTTGTATGGTTTTAAAGACATTACACAAGAAGCATTGTGTTCTTGTGCTGTGCATATGTTTCCAGTCTTGTGAAAACAGTTTCTGATTTTCAAAGTTCTTATGTGCTGTGCTCTTCTAAGAATATGCAGATCTTCTGCTAATGTGATACTATAGTTCAGGAGACCTGCTATGTCATAGTAAGATTTTAGAAAACTGCAGTAGCAGAGCTGAAGGCGTGCATGTGTCTGTAGCACTTAGTAGCACACAAGGCACTCGTAACTCCTCAGTTAGCAGGAAGGGCCAAGATCTGTACTCAAGAAAGACTCAAGTACTGTCCATTTCAAATTACACAGTTTGTGGTAAGTTTTCTGGCTTCTTGAGGAACCTAGATAGGTGGACATGTCAGGTACAAAGTATCACAGTCCAGTATTTTATGCAGCTAGTTTACTGTTACTGTGCTTGGTCTTGAAAACATAAAAAAAGTTCATCAAGAATGTAGCTGTTGTATGTTTCCTTGTCCAGGGCAATCAGTCCTTAGGTTTGGGACAAGGGCCACCATCCTCAACTGGAGTTCAGCATGCAAGGCAGGGTGTGGGGTAAGTCAACATGTTATTGTACTGAATTGTTATAGAGTCCATTCCATTGACTAGAAGTGTGTACAGAATAGGTGGGACTTGAAAAGTGGGAGGACAAGTCATAATAACCATAAGACAGCTCATTATATAAGGAAAGCAGTTGGTGAGTTTGTGTGTGTGTGTGTTCACATGGTAGGCATATTTGTCTCAAGATCTCTGACCAAGAGGTGAAAAAAATCTAATGTGGCACTATCTGGTCTTGTTTTTTAATAATTATGTGTTTTGTGTGTGTGTGTGTGTGTGTGTGTGAGAGAGAGAGAGAGAGAGACAGCAGAGAGAGAGCCATAGTTATGTAACTCATGTGACTGTTTTGTCTTCTCTTATTGCCACAGTCCCAGTGCTGTTGGCACTTGTATGTAAATTTGTATGTGATTTTGTCTGTGTGGATTATTTACTTTATATGATCATCATTTTTTGGCTGTTTCCAGTTCTTAAATTCCATCTAACAATTTATTTCCTGCAGCAGACCTTACTTTTATGCCTGTTCTTCTTTTTGTCCAAATTTTGTATGGTTCCTTCAGTATTTTTCCTTTCCATTTGCTATTTTTTATGATTCTGCTGTTACCCTTAATTTCTTTTCTCTTTGTACATATTTTTTCTTAAGTTAAACAAGATCATGGGAGTGCCATTTTTGGAATCTGGCATGTATGATCTTGAACCAGGTTTCCCTGGTTTTGTACATGCCATTACTATATCAGATTTCCTAATTTTGTTTTATGTGTCACTAAAAGGTGGACATGATTTTGAATAGATGTAAAGAAACGTAAGGTTGATCATGTTTTATGTTGCATTTCAGCAAGACACCTGCAGCGCGGAGCAGTCAGTCCATTCAATTTTAATGTGTAAATGTGAATTTTATAGATGTGATATTCTGTGATTGAATTTACTGATGTCTCTTGTCCTTTTGAAGTAAACATTCCAGATGCTGTGAAGAATAGTTCATAATTATTGCACATTTTTCTGTTAAATTAGTTTTCATAATTATTTTCCTTTCAGCATGGAATAAAAATATTGCACCTAAATTTGCTGTAATCCTAATTAGATACAGGAGTACTTCTGTACAACAGTAGCAAAAAAGAAATGAAAGAAGTCTATTATTCTCAATGAAGTTCAAGTGGTAGTTTACATAATAGTACTGAAAAAATGATTGAGAGTTATGGGTTAGGTAGCTACTCGGGAATGGTGTTTTTCTACATTGCTTGCCTTTAGTAATGCTAGATTGTGTATCCCATAAGTTGATGATGTACAGATGCTAATGACAGTATGTAAGTAGGTGTTTAATTTTGGTTTATTAATTCTGAATTTAGATTGCTCATACATTACTGTTGTCAACTCGTGTTATGGCATTGACAGAAACATGCCTGAGACAAACCTTAAAAATAATTTCTTTGCTAATAGTGTTGTGTATGTATTCCCTTCGTCAGTACATACCAACAGTACATAAATCCTGATGTTTAGTAACATTATTGCAATTGTAAATTGTTTAAAATATAATGTGTATGTGTGTGGTAAACATAAAGTTCAGAATTGCTTGTTTACTTTAATCACACCTGGTGTTGTTAAGTGCCCTATTTGTAAATGAGGTGGTATTCTTTTGGAAGCATGACAAATCTTCACCTAAGCAACTGAACAGTGTAGCTCTTCGCAAGTTAAGAGAAAAAGCGTTTGAATTTATTACTGACTCACTGATTGACCGACTGATTTGTAAATTTAGATTAAACCAAAATACCCCATGTTGAAACAGCTGTTATTTTTGGAGCTTCCATCCATAGTGGTGAAGACGAGCATCAACTGATCATCACAGCCACTGTCACTGTGAACACTACCAACATACACCACTGCCTGCAATCATCATCCTTTCCATTATTAGGCTTGTTTTAAAGCTTAAAAACAAGGCGTACTTATTGTTTTTAATACTAGACATACATTCCACATTTTTATTACCATGTTTGCATCAGCATTTATTATGCTTGAACTAATTGAAATTTTCCATCTGCTTGGGACTGCACGTCAGACACATCCACTTGGCATCTGGAATTGGTTTCTATGAACACCATATGTTTGACATGTAATCCTTTTTGGGAACCTTACAATTCTTCTGACATACTGTACAGAAGTTTAGTTAAATCATAATGTACTCTGCAGTGACAATTCTTGTCCTCTGCGGTTCTCCAAACATCTGGTTGCATCTCCCATCCCCAATCTCCCATTGAGCATGTATGAAGCTGAAGAAATCTTTATTACAAACATAGTGTCTAATACTAGAGCTGTCATCCTTAGCAGGATACATGAACTTTTTGCAGCTTCATACCTTAACTAAGTTGAGCATTTAATAGCCCCTCGGAGTTTTCTCAATTTGGTTTTTTATTGTTTCCCACTTTGTTTAACAACTTGATGTATCTTTTTTTTTTTGCCGTGAAAACAGTTCTTCCCTTGGTCATGAATTTCTTCAGTTAACTTGATGTAGACATGCTCTTTCATAATACATGATCTGTAAATAAAGTAATGAGACTGCCTGTGTATCACACGATCTGGCAACACTGTGGGCTCGCCCTTCACGTGAAGGGTAGGTAAACGCCTCATAGACTTCTAGTGTGAGTTTCAATTCGCTAGCTTCTCCACACTAATTTTAGTGCGGTTTTTTGTGAAGCAGTTTTTGTGTGTGTGTCACGGAATTGGAAGAGCGCAATTTCGAGCAACAATGTACAATCAAGTTTTCTGTCAAACTTGGGGAAACCGGCAGTGAAACTTTCAATTAACTGACACAGGCCTATGGGGAGCATGCTTTGTCGAGACCACAAGTGTTCAAATGGTATATGGCATTTTCAGAGGACCATGAATCCATTAAAGATGAACTCTGCTCTGGAAGATCTTCAACTTCAAAAACGGATAACGATGTGGAGAAAGTGCGAGCCCTTGTGCGGTCAGACTGTCAACTCACAGTGCGAATGATCGCTAGTGAGTTAAATTTGAACCACACCACAGTCCATCAGATTTTAACACAGGAATTATCCATGAGAGAATTGTGTGCAAAGATTGTTCTCAAAAACTTGACAATTGAACAGAAGGACAATCGGAAGGACGCGTGTCTTCATCTTCTGTAACAGATCCAAAGTGACAGAAATTTCATGAAGAACATGATCACAGGTGACAAAACATGGATCTTTGAGTACTATCCAGAAACAAAAAGACAAAGTAAGGAATGGCACACATCTGCATCACCACGTCCGAGAAAAGCGAGAATGAGCAAGTTAAAAATCAAATCCATGCTCATCTGCTTTTTTGACAGTCAAGGGGTTGTCCATACAGAATTTATGCCTCAAGGACAAACTGTTAATCAGTTTTATTACCATGAGATTCTTGAAAGACTAAGAAAAAGAGTTGTTTGCGTGCGACCGAGCATTGCTAACAATTGGATGCTCCATCACGACAATGCCCCTTGTCACATGGTGATCTCTGTGATCAAATTTTTGGCTAAGAAGGGCATTCCTGTGGTTCCACAGCCCCCATACTCCCTTGATCTGAGTAGGTGCGAATTTTTTTTGTTCCCAGAACTAAAGTTTGACCTTAAAGGACGCCATTTTCAGACGGTGGAAAACATTGAAACGGCTGTAACCGACCAACTAAAAGTGATTACAGTTAGCGACTTCCAGCGCTGCTACAAAGAGTGGGAACAACATCTCTGGAGATGTGTAGCCTCCGAAGGGAACTATTTTGAAGGAGACAAACTCGATTTGTAGTTTAAAAATAAATACAGAGTTATATTGAATCAGTCTCATTACTTTATTTACAGACCACATATGTTGGGCATTCATATTCAAGTTAGATACTGTCACAAAAAGGAAACTTCAACTGGAACCAAGGAACTGTTGTTGTGTGACAAGAGATGACAGGAAAAGGAAGGCCTCTAGTTTTGTGTAACGTTCAGTGTGACATTTCTTTCAAATTGGATATTGTTACTGGAAATGAAATGGAAACTGGAAATAAGTCACTAATTATGGTTGATAAGGTACAGCAACAGAGAGGTTAACATTATGCATCACACTGTTCGATGTGACACTGTTTATCATGCATGACTGCTGCGTGAAGACTGAACAAAGCAGGTGTGGAGAAATACTCATTCCTATTATATCTACCAATGGACGCAGGAAATTTTTCACAATAACCAGTAAAAGTGTTTATGTGTGATTACCAGTTATTATTCATAATGTCCATCTACTTATTTTTGCCTCAACATATGTGCTGTATTTGTTATCCAGACAGTGTTTAATGATCAGTTTAACCTTTTGATGCCTAACGACGACTATAGTGGTTGTACTTCACCACTAACCTCTAAATGTTGCATTTTATATATTTATTCAACAAATATAGGTACTGAATATTTTAAACATGGTATATACTCTCCGTTTTTTTCTCTTCAGAATGCAGTTTGTTTCATAATTCTAACCTATTTCGTTCCTGTATTATTCACATTTAATATACAGGGTGTGCTAAAATTAAAAAAATAATTCCGGCGCCAAAAGGTTAATATTCCAAGTATTTTAATTTAATGTGACCCTTATTTTTGTTCATTTTATCGTTTTGCTGTGAAGGAATATGTAATATGATGAATTTGTTTCCATCCAAATGACCATTTTCATTGTCAAATTTAATGATATCTGGTAAACTCCAAGTGACAATGACACAATATGCAATTAAGTGTCATAATTTGAAGCTTATTTAAACACTTGTTCTGCTGGTATCAGCAGGCATTGTAATTGTTGTGGGCTAGGGTTAAAAGCTGTCACCTCATTTCCCACAATTTATGATTACCTTCATTTTAATTCTAAGCTCCTTACATTTCAAAATGTATGGATAGTTAAAGCGTAGAAACCTACAAATAAATCGGCTGTTGGGTGATGAAGTTTGTTACTGCCTTATGCTCTCTGTACCTGTAGTAAAGTATCTGTAGCTGGAAGTTACAATATTTTTTCCCCATGCCAAAGTAAGAATGTATGAGCATTCTAAAAAACCATTGCTTATGTACTTAAATTACATTTACTAAACAACTATAAAAATTCTAAAGTGTCGAATTAATAACTGAGTAAAACTGTTACAAGTGTAAAGTTGATAACAAAGAACTGTGATCCATAAAGCCTGTGGTTTTTGTTTTCAGGTAATGTAAAATATTAATATTAATTTTCAATCATTTTCAAACCTTGAGTAAGTAAACAAGAACTAAAGGAGGCGTATGAAGCAGCTACCATGGTGTGATTTATATGCAATTTTTTGGGGGTTGAATGTATGTGGTTTCGCCCTCAGTGTTGAAGAGTTGATGCAGCTTAATCAACAACAGCGACAGCAGCACCAGCAAGGCAGTCAGCAGCAGCAACAGCAGCAGTCTTCGCCTCAACAGCAGCAGCAGCAGCAACAGCAGCAACAGCCACAGGTGAATTCTGCATCACCCCAGCAACAGCAAACAGGGGCTCGAAGCACTGAGAGAGACAAGCAACTCATGCCTCCGCCCCCCCCACCTCCATCCTCCACAGGTTGGTAATCCCCTCCATTACCCTGCCCAGCCCTCTTATCTCAGTGACAACGTGGAAACAGACCTTTCAGCTTTGCTGCATCATTATTGGTATTGTTCAGGTGTAATAAAAATGTTAGTTGTAGTTAAAAATAACTGTCTTCAGGTTTTCTCAAAGATTTGCATCCTATCTTTGCTGAGTGACCTAGCAGAGTTCGTCTACAAGGTAACTGACAGGTACTGTCGCTCTGTCGTTGCTTACCCCAAGAAACTTCATTATCATCTATGTGGAACATAGGTGAGATATCACTCCATATTCTCATTATGTTGAAAAGTAAGTAACCCATCAACAGAGTTATAACTTTGAAAGTTATTTTTTCAAAGTAATTGTTTTAAGTGTACAGTGCAGTTAATGTGATAGTATTTAATTTTCTGATTCTTACTTTTTATGTTCATGTTTTTATTTAAATGTACAGTGCAGTTAATGTCGGATTCTTACTTTTTATGGTCATGTTTTTATTTTAATGATTCTTACATTTGTAACAGTTTTTATAAGATTTTAGAAATGTGATTGCAGAAAACAGAATAATTTACGTTTCTGAGTTCGTAGTTGTTTTAAAAGGCACCCATGGATATTGGAGTTGTAATGAAGTTTTTTGGAGTAAACACAGAACTGTAATAGATGATGTAAGTTGAATTAGACTAATATACATTGTATGCTTTGATGCAGATTTATAGAACCTCTGTAAAGAGGAAGAGTCAGGTGCAAAAGTTGATGCAGGCTGCAGATTGCTGGTGAAATTTTTGAGTAATATTACTTACTCTTACACAGAGTTGTAATTTACTTAATTTCATAGTAGTTTTTATACTTGTGGTTAGATTAAGGGAGAATTTCATCTTCATGAGTTTGCCAATAATTCTTACAAAAAAGAATTCTACACATAATTGTACAGGTAAGCAGACATTAATGCAGTTAGTTTTCCAGAAACCAGTTAATGCAGAGTAAGAAGAGTTTTAAAATATGTATATTTTTTTGGCTGACTTATTTATTTTTTCCTTGTACCTTGTATAATTTCTTTAGACATTGGTCTGGTTGAAGCCGGGTTTGAGAGGTAAGCTGATGTAGATATGTTGCTCATTGTTGTTAAGTGTTTTTCTACTGCACATAATTAATTGTTTCTTATTTTGTGATTATAAAATGTGCTTCCCAATATCTGTGTACATTAGGTGTGCTAAGTGATATGCAAAATATGTGTAATAAATGTAATGTGAAATCTTCAAAATCTCCTTGCTGGGCACTATCCAGAGCAGGAAATACTTTGCTACTAAATTAGTTCCACAGTTTAAATTACGGGACCTGCATTTGTGTGCATAAAGTTCACTTATTTCTTTGTATGTGAACGCTAACATTGAGACTGTGGGGATGAGTATGGTGTGGCATGGATTAGGAAGATGGTGTTGAGTGTTCTTTTATAGCCGCTGTTCTAGCATTAGGCTGAACTACCAACACTTGTCATTGTAGCTCTTTCTCTTAGAAATTAAATATAGGGTTAACTAATGAAGCCAAGCTGTAGACTGAGGTGCCAGAATGGGCCAGAATGAAATAAAGTGGACCACAGTATGCAAAATTCATCCATGACTTAATGACAGAGGGAAGACATTTAAGGAAGGAATCACATTTCATTTCTCTTTGGGCAGCACAAAATGAAGCCATTAAACCGGTTGTGTTTAAGTCTTCAGAATTGTCTTATTAATGCCATGTTGTAAGAAGGCTCAGCAGTGAAATCCTGCAGCACATGTTGCTACTGAATTGCGTCTGCACAGCCAGTTGTGAGAGATGCTACAGCTGGTTTGGAGACTTGAAACTAATTTGCTTAAAAGCTGCAAAGATACAAATTCAACTTTGTGTGCAGAAAGTGCTATATGTATTTTGATCTTGGCACTGAGGTGAGCCATTCTGGCTGAATGTTGGTGTCATTTTAAACATTTTGGTAGTGGGTTTTCACGTTCAAAATTTGTGTTCAAGTCATATAATATATCGAGAATATGTGAGTGTGTTGTACATTACATTAGTAGTTCATCTTGGTATGACAGTTGAAGCAGTCAGAACAGAGGTAAACCATCCTGTTAGCTTGAACTGTCGAAGCACAACATGAATTTTGTCCACTTTTGTAAGTTATTGCATGTTATGTCTTAACGTAGAGATCTCAGTGGCTCTTACCAGTCTTACTCGGTGTATTATAGTGAGCATTATTCAGTAACGTGTCACCAATATACCTTTTTTCCATTTGTTGGTTTGACAGCATGGCAGGAACCATAGTGTCAACTTTGAGACTAAGAACACAGCTTATTGGGCTTCAGAACACGCATTCAATATATGAAAGCAGGCTTGCATTACGAAGAGTTAATATTTCTATTATGAGTAAATAATATGAGGCTTGGCCTGTTATCTAGCAGTTTTAAATTCATGTATAAAGGAAGCGTGAAACAGAACATTTGGGTATACATTATGTAGATTTACAGAATCCTCAAAGCCAACTACCCAAATGTAAATATGAGTAGAATTAATTGTAGTTGTAACATTCATGGTCTTGATTGCATTCATCTGCAGAAATGTCTGATATAAAAGCTGCAATTGGTGATGTACTAATGCACTTGTCTGTGAGACAGAAGAGTTCATTTGCAAAAGAATTGTATGAAACTTCTACAGAACATGTGAGATCTGAGATATGCGAAATGCTATCTTAATCACACACAGTTTGTCCAAACTGAGTACATGATTTAGGTCAGCCATACCAGTTGTTAGCCCACTGATGATTGCTTCCTTCCATTTCATTCCCAACTCATCATTCAAATTTATCTGAGCATGTGTCTTATAATAAATACAGGTGATGAAGTGTTAAATGAGTAGAGCAAAGGGTGTGCAGAGACATGACACACTTCATCATCATCTTGTCACCATTATGTCACAGAATGTGGTAGTGACATAATTAGTGTCCTTGATATTGGTCTGAGAGCAGCATAATGTTTTGTTAACTGTTAGTGAGTGTGGTTCCTGTTAAAATATCACTTGGCATTTCTAGTGTATCAGAAGGTAACTAAGAGGTTATTATTTATTAATCTTTTTTTAGTTTTTATAGTTTTTTTTTTATACCAGTACTAATGACAATTGATCTCTGCTTTTGTGGTTGGTAGGTATGCAGTAATGATCTCTTAGTAGTGTTATGTGTCATGAATTAATTTGGATGTAATCATAAGATGAAGGAAGAGTGAGATTCCAGTTCTATGTTTGTGTTATGAATGTTGAACTTGTAGGTGAGGTATTTTGAATGACAGTGCCTGAAACAGTGACGTCAGTCCATGGATTGACCATTTAACTTTTTTGAGTGTGGGTCTGTGTGTGTGAATGTATCATTGTCTGGGGTTGTGATATTGAATTGCAGAAGTGGCACAAACTGGAGATGCTGAGCTTTTCTGTGGAAACAGTGACCTAGATGGATATATGCTGCTGATATTGCATTCTGTTGCATATGCATGTAACAAAATCCTGTAAACTTTTTTTACATATTGTTTTATGCTTGGGACATTTGGGTTTTTTAACACATATATCCTGCTGCCTTACGCTGAAATTTTCAATCCAAGAAAACTTTTACCTGTAACTATAACAGAGATGGTGTTCTATCACACTGACATAACAAGTTGGGATAGTGTGATCATTGTGATATGTTGTGTGGTAGGAGTATTTGGTATAATGTTTTAATACAGTGACATGGTCCTTTGTGTGAAATTAATGTAATTTTACTTGAGCAAATTATACCTGGGAAGAATGTCTATACAATACAGAAAACCCTTGCCTCCTCCCCTTTTTTTTGGGGGGGGGGGAGGGGGGGGGTGTTCAAATGGAAGTACTGTGAAGGAAAGTAGAATATGGGGACATAAGTTTCACCTCATCATTCTTAACCTTGATGCTGACAGTGATGCATGTGTAGCTTCACATTCCATTTGCCTTTAGACTGCAAAATGGCAAGGTGTACCCATTGGTTAAGGGTGAGTTGTTAGTCATTCTGAGTGAGATGCCAGGGAACTAATATGAATGTTCTTGCTGGGAATTAAAACCCATCTATTGAATCCATAGTCTGTCACATTATGGACTAAGGCGTGGAAGCTTCACTGGGTTTCCACACAGTGTCTGGTTTGTAGGTGCAGTATATGTATAATTTCTTAATTTCCTGGCAGAGTTGCAAAATTTCACTGTTATGCACAACATACTATTAACATTGGCATTAAATGGGTGAATGCCTTTGTAATATGCAGTAGTTTTACATATAGATAAAGAGGGAGTGTAATTACTGCTGTTTTGAAGTATTGAAATTTTTATATAGAAAGGTACAAGGCACATGTCAGTCCATTGGCTTGCAGTGTGCTGGCAATTGAATGAGTTGTGCTGTGAAAATAGGTCAGACAACATTTCACATGCGTGTCAACATTTTACAGCATTTTGTCCCACATTTACAAGCATTTTCACTTCCTTTGTTTTCCTTTCTTTTGGTTGTACTAAAATTTTATTCTGAATATCATTTAGCATTGAATCCTGATACTCTAATTACATTCTTAAATGTAATCTCATGATTCCAAAATGCTGAGTTTTCTGAATGTACTTTATGGAAAGTGAACGTGTGCATAATGGGTCAGCCTGACATGATGGTAGGCATCTCTGATTCTTCTGCCTGAGTGTGCGCTCACTATATATATATATACACACACATACATACATACATACATACATACATACATACAAGCACCCACACACACACACACACACACACACACACACACACACATATGCATAAATGGGGTAGGTATGGTGGCTGGCTACGGGCTGGACTGTTCGGGGATCGAATCTGGGTGAGGGCGAGAGTTTCCATGCTGGTCCAGACCACACTGGTGCCTACCTAGCCTCTTGAATGATGGATACCAGGTCTCTTCTCTGGGGTAAAGCAGCTGGGCCTTAGCATTGGCCACCCACCCCACCCCTATCTAGTGCCAAGGTTCACAAAGCAGAACTATACCTCTACTCTCCACCTGGCCCCTTACGGCCTGTTCCACGGTGAACTATACCTTTATGTATGTACATCATTTGTGTTGTAGGAGAGCTAAAAACTGATTAACAGTTCCATTGTACAGTAATTCCTTTCTTCCTGTTTTCATTCTTTTTTCCCCTTCAGCAATATGCTTCAGCAAGAAACTACCATCATACATGACCTCTCATTTTATAGTAGCAGAAGACTGCCTTTGTTTAATTTTGTCTACTCTGAATAATGCTTTTTAGAGTGCATGTATTTTGTTTTTTCCACTTCTGTATGTGGTAAGAGCAAACTATGAACATATTTTCTAAATTCTGGAGTAAGAAGATTATAGTTTATTTCTTTATTGTTTTGAAGTAATTGTTGAAGATTTAACAAAACTATTTACTCATACTGAAAGAAGTCTAAACATGCATATGAATGAACAGTTAGCACTGAAGCATTCTCTGTAAGAATTATAAATGTGGCATAAGAGTTGTTTAAGTAATTGGTTTTAAAATTGAAGGGGTTATTAGTGATTGTAACCACTGGGGAACTCATTCCAGTTGCTGAAGCATGTTGCCTTGCAATACATTGGTGGGATCTGCATCTTTGTCCTAGCTTGCAAAAGGGCATACTGCAAACTGGAAACAGTATGCCAGGCACATACCCAGTAGGTATCAGTAGTGATTGTGTATATGACAAACTTTGGTGAAACACAGTTATAAAATCATCTGACTGGGATGCATTTGTAGATAAATATTATTATTTGTTTCTTAGGTTATTTTAATATTGAAAAAGTTATGAATGATGAGAGTGGAGAGATAAGGGAGGAATTAAAGTGTTGTGTTTTGCAGTACCCCTATGTACTTGCATAATGTATGCACTTTTTAATGAAAAGCTTATTTCTAAAATTTGGGTGTGGGAAGTATGTGAGTACTGCTGTTAAGAGTATAATTTTTACATGTTCGATTTAGGTTAGAATAATGCAACTTTAATCGAGGGAGAGGGTGACATAAGAGAAAAAAAGCACAGCTTTCCTGCTTTTGTGGGGAAATGAAAAATATATCTGCAAATTAATGTGTCATCCTACGTGAACCCAATGTTGTTATCAGAGTATGTCATATTTTCATATTTATTTAACAAAAAAATTGTGTTTTACAAATTGCGGCTAAAAATACAGTAGGTAGCTCCTCCCCTCCTCTTCCCTTATTTTTATACTGGAGTAGGTGTGCATAAATTATGTACAGGCGTAGTGTGGTGTCTGTCACAAGTAATTAATTTTTCAGAAGTATTAATTGTAAGGTGTGACAGTGTTCTTGGTATAGTTAATGTGAATATTTGGCATATCAGGTTGACTTCTGGTTGACTCTACAGTTAAAATTTGTTACATGTGTTTCTTCCCTTTAACAGTCAGCTGAAGTGTAATCTCCCATACCTGTGTGTATCTAAATCCAGACCTTGTCATACAGAAGGTGACAACTACCTTGTGATTTGTGATACATTGACTGGGAGACATGTACTGACATATAATAGGAATCTGCTGCCTGCAACAAGGTGGAAGAATTTTTGTCTGAAATTTTAGTACATAGTACCAGCCCACATGCTGTCACTTCGGAGAAGTTATCTTCTTAGTCACTGTGATGAGGACCTAAAATCAGTCTAATTACAGTTCACTCTTCTGACTAACTTTTGGAATATATGTATCCAGATTTAGTCTTAGCATCATATAGCGAGAATTAATTTGTTACATGTTTAGCTATGAATGCTTTTAGAATAACCAAGAATCAAATAATCATATTTTACTTTTTAGCATCCAGCAGTGTTATGTGATTCTGTAAGATTTCTTCTTTCCTGTATGTTGTTTTATCAAAGTTTGTATCTAGTATAAGCAAGCATGTATGCATGACTTATGACTGGGTTCATGAGAGCTTTGCTGTTACTGCCAGCATATATTTCCAGTTGGTGCCATATACAGGCAGAACTGTGTAGTCCTAGTTTGGACTACTTGAACATCTTATGTGTTAGCCCATATGATTTTTATTTTCAGAACACAGCATTTGATGCCTAATGTAAAAAGAAAATAAAATTAATCTGATTATTTCAATATACTTGGTGTGGATGATTTGCAGCTGTTGGTGATAAGTGATATTGGAGTTCGTGTTTTGAAGTGAAATGTGTTCATAATTGTGTTCTTTGCAGCTGATGCAGTTCCTGAAAGTTACATAACCTGTAGAGTGAAAGCAGGAATAATGAAAGAACTATCACATTTCTCAGAATTTTAATCTCATTCATTGAATTTATTAATAGAATTTTGGTATAAAAATAAAAATAAAAATAAAAAGATATTTTTTCTTTCTTTTTTTTTTTCGTTTTTTTTTTTTATTTTTTTTTATCTTTTTTTGTTTTTTTTTTTTTTTTTTCTACTATT
>Ga0123357_10003758_pt1 | contig 17550 bp, 12 predicted proteins | sample TergutEmb28metaG_FD_89873 | JGI IMG/M metagenome (GOLD analysis project Ga0123357, IMG submission 89873) | Embiratermes neotenicus P4 segment gut microbial communities from Petit-Saut dam, French Guiana - Emb289 P4 | ecosystem: Host-associated > Arthropoda: Insects > Digestive system > Gut ... | reverse complement strand
GAAAAGGTTTATAGGAGTAGTAAGTGATGAGAAGTGAAAGACTGGGGTGAAAGCGCGAGTGAATTAATGATTGTAAAAAAAACAATTACAAAAAACTGTACACAGGACTCTCTTGCTTGGGTGTTTTTACCTTTTGTACATGTTGTATTCTAATTTGTCTCAGGTGTTTTGTTCCTAGTTTTAAGTTGTCTTGTGGGTAATTGTTGTTGGTTGACCTTGTGTATCATTGTAGTTGACGTGTGTGTTGTTATCTTATGTGTATTTGTTGTAGTATATGTGTATTGTTTTTTATTTTATTTATATATTTTTTATTTATTTATTATTTTTATTTTAAATGCCGGACTGCTGGCTACAGGTCAGAACTCGGACGGTCCTGCAACCGGCCATCTCGACACAGGTTTTTCTTGGTTTCCCTGTGCCCAAAAGCAAATGCTGAGATGGTTTCCAAGATTCCAAGTTGCCACTACGTGCTTCGCATGTAGCCCTCCCGACTTAAATTTAGTAGTAACCAATTTCATGTTTTGTTTACATGTAAAATAACCACTGCCACCGGGTGACAACCCAATTGCAGTAAATAAATATTATTATTAATAGAATGGGCTGGTTAAAAAGTTGTGGTTTTTAAAATAGTTGAAATCCCAGTCAAGATTTCGTGATTAATCTTGATCCCTGTGCCAGCCTGAAAATCACACTTGCTTTCCTGAATACTTCTAGTCCATTTTGTGCAAGAAAATGAACGGAAGTTTGATTTTTTAAGTCTTTGCCGGCAGTCCCGTGTGAGTAATGTTAAATTTCTGGCATGTAGAATTCATGTGTGGTAGTTCATTTTAAGATTTTGGTGTGAAAAAATTCATTTAGTGAGTTTCAAAGTTCATATGAGCGCTACGGATTTCTGATGGTCAAGCTGTACTGTAAAAGTTGCGTACCACTTCATGACTTGCATGTGTTTATTTCCTGTTCCACAGTGTTCTTTCTTCTGTCTCTCTCTCTCTCTGTCTCTCTCTCTCTCTCAACAAACTGTGATGCTATGGCAAGGTTGAGGTTCCATGTAGTTTTGAAGATCCTGGTACAGTAGATGATGATGTGCTGTATCTTAATGTACATTCGAAGACCTATGTAATGGGTGGACACAAGGGATGCAAATGAAGAAAGTGTACCTATACCAACAGGAAATTAATTTGCACATGTATTTTTTGATGGCCCATTATGACTCACAATTTATAGGCTTTGCTTTGGTACTAAGACCATTTCCATGTTGCACAGATTCTATAAATTTATGATCTTTATGAATGAAATATTATGAAGTAATTACTCAGAATCCAAAAAATGAACCTAATTCTTACATGTTCCTTCTAAGAAGTTTTTCGCTCATAAGAATTTTCATTTCATTGGTCTGATAAAACTTTTTATGGAAGGAGCATTGATGCCCATACAGGTCATTAAATAATTTGGAGTTGAGCATACTCCCAACAGATGGTAGAGACAGCTTCTGTAGTGTGTGATTAAATGCAAACAGGAATGTCATGTAAGGAGTGAGTCCCATGATGGCAACCATTCAGGATTGTAAATTTAGAAACTCTCAGTACTGTTCCTAAATGTATGTTTTGAAAGACACTTCTCATCGTACCCCCTCTCTTAGTTTGCTCATTTTGGAGAAATTTGCTTTTTCATGTCTTTTATGCATGTATATTTATCCTTTTGCCGAAGTTTTGAGGACATTTAACTTCATCAGGATCGGAGTTCTCTCATGTAAGATTAGACCAGGTTGGCCACAGTTCCACAGAAGTCTACAATTTGAACTTTGTATTTTTTAGCAGGATCTGTCTGAGTACTTCACAAAGATGAAAGAGATCTCTCAGAAGAGAGGCGAGATCTCTAGTAGGGTTAGGTTCATGCTTCGGGATGTAATAGACCTACGACAAGGCAAGTGGATCCCAAGAAGGACTGATTCAAACCCCAAGACCATGGACCAGATCCAAAAGGAAGCAGAGAAAGAGACATTAGATCAGCAGATACTACTAAATTCTGCACCCCAGGCACCTCGTCAACAAGATGATAGAGCATCAAGCAGAAAGAACAGTGAGTCTTTCAGCCTCATTTGAACCTCGTTACATTAGTACTGACCATATATGTAGCTAGTCACTTCCTGTATCATGCTTGCACAAATACCTGTACCGTAATTGTAGGATCTGAAGTTGTCACTGTGGACACTGAAGATTTCTGTCCTTCAGAATGTGATGCTGGTTATTATGGTAGACATTTGTTAATCTTTTGGTGTAACGTATGGCCTCTATCTGCATGGTAGTAGAACCTTATAGGTTTCTCTGAAATATTGGTGAATTTGCACCGTGCAACATGTTACTTCCAGAAAACAGTATTCTTTGATAAGTGTTGCTAATATAATGACATATCTAAACATTCCTAGATTGAGTTGATAATGAAATAAACACTTGCATTTGTTACTGGGTATGGTTTTCACGTTGCAGTAGTCCCCTTCTGAGTGTGTGTGATGCATCCAGCATATTTGCTTCTGTTGGAAGTACTGCTGGAAGTTACTTTTTGGATTGGCATGTAGGGGGCCCAGCAGTTTTTCAAGAATTTTCAGGGTTGTGCTAGAAATGACATTCTTGTAGCAGGAATTTTATTCATGGAAACTTGAAGTCACTGAGGGCCAGTTCAGGCGTAAAAGGATGATAGGGGATGACAGCTGGTTTTGAATGGCCCAGAATTGCTGCACTGACTAAACAGTGTCCTTTGGCACATTGTCATGTTGAATCAGCTAGTTCTGCTTCTGCAGTTATATTCTCAGCAGGCTTGCCCTTTCAGATGCTGCTGAATCACCTGCTGATTTATCTGTTAGGCATGGAAGAACCAATTTCTGATGAACAGTCTCCCTTCTGTCCAGAAAGGTGATCAGCATACTCTTGATGTTTGACCTTACTTGCTTTGCATTCTTCGAATGTGGAAAGGACAGACTTTAGCACCAAGAGAATTGCAGTTCAATTTCTCAGTCAAGACAGTAATCTCAGGTTTCATCTGCGTTTTTGTGCTGTCTTCCCATGTTTGAAACAAAACCTAGTGCAAGTGCCATTGATCCTTTAAATCATCCACTAGAAAGTAATGGATTTTATTTAACAAAATCAATAAACAACCATTTGAGAAGTAATACAGATGGTTATAGCTGTTTGATTCACTAAACGTTTGTGATGATGTGGCATCTAGTGGCAGGAAGCTGTACTACTGGTCATTTTTGGTTTCAGTCTTGAGTTTGGGAATTTCCAGTTATTGCATCCTATTATTCTATTCCACTTTCAGTGAAGGTCCATTATGTACTCAGGAAAATCTTAATAAAGTTCCATAAATGTATGTTGTTGTGATTCTCTGCAGATAACCTGTCAAAGCTGTGACAAAGTTTTAATGTTATATTACTCTAATAAATAGTTTTTGCACATTATATGGAATTTGGTGACAATGTGTGAGATGAATATATGAAACGCCTTTTTAACTTGGGTGATTTTTTTCCTATGATAGTTGGTTCTTTTTTAGGAGGAGGTTGTGGAATGAGTGAGGATGGATGGAATACAGTGGGCATGAGTGGTCGGCCATCACGGTACACAGTAGACACCACAAAATTGAAAGCTGCCAAGGATGAACCTGAACTTAGACTGGGTAATGCAGGGCAATTTAGGGAGTGGGGTGTTGGAGCTAGTGTAAAGGGCAAGAATGCAAACAAGAGACCTGTACCTGTTGGCAGTGGTCCACCATACAGCTCAAACATGTATGCTGCTCTTGACACTTCCAGTGAAGATGGGAAGAGGCTACAACCTCCGTTATCCAGGTACAGGCCTGTTTTGGATCATATAAATAATGTCATTTAATCAAGAGTTAATTTTCTGAACCCATTTACCATTTTGGGTTTCCTATTCCACCTGCTTCAGTAGCTGAAGAAATTACTTTCACTTCCACTGTAATTTGCAGTTTGCATATACACAACAAATATTGAAATAAATTTTGTTGTGGTGGTTTGTATTACTTATTAAATGAATATCTGGATCTTGTACGTTGAATTTGAATGTAGAAATTCACCCAACAGAATTCAATGTAAATGTGATGTGTGTTACCAAAATAGCTTCTTCTTTCCAGACTTTATTTTTAGAGTGTTTCTCTAACAATTTTTGTTTGCCCTATCGTACCCTCCCTGGTACATCTCATCACACCTATTTAAGTAGGATGAGTGGTATAACTTCATTTTGCTATGTGGATGTTGTCATTTATATGGTATATGGTTCAGACACTTAGCAGCAGTATATATTCAATATTTAACATTGTCATCTGTATGCCATTAACCAAAGTGCTTTCTTTAGTGGAGTAAAATGTAACATATGATATGCTTTCTGTAGGTATAGCCACAAAACTGATGTGTAACTTATGTTATTCCAGTTCTCGGCCTGGTCCAAGCAAGTCAACACCCTTACCATCTACAGAGAGAGAGCGGATGTTGTCTTCATTGCGAACCCCAACAGAAGGTCAGCCACCGTAATTTCATGAACTTTGAGAGAGAGAGAGAGAGAGAGAGAGTGCGCGTGTGTGTGTGTGCGTGCGTGTGTGTGCGCGCGCGCGCGCGCGCGCGCGCGCGCGAGAGATATATATATGCTTTGTTTTTATGATACTGGATAATACAAGTTTCATTCTCTGATTTGCAAAACTCAATAAAGTTTTGCAAATCAGAGTAGTTCAGAACAGCCTTATTGAGCATATAAAAACATTTGATATTTAAAGTACAGTTTCCATTTCGGCTATTCTATTTTGTGGGCATTAACCCTTCGTAATTTATGATTATGAAGGTCTGATCATATAGCCAAGATTATTTGGCACATGTAATTATTATTTTTACAGTGATGGTGCGTGCACATGTATGCACTGTACAAGTATTGTGAAAGTGAAATTGAGTGATACTTCATACAAATTGCATGACTAAACATTTAGCATCTACCATTGGCAGTGAACATCATAAAATGTTTTCATATGGCTGCGGTTTATTGTTATTGTCTGTAACAGAGGCAGAAGGAAGATGGGCAAGTGAAAAAATTTTTATAACACAAAAGAAAACCCTATAATACATTACTAGAACAATATTTTAATTGGGAACAACACACCATTGTCTTAATCATAATTTTATCAGTAGTCCTATACTGATGTAAGTGTAGTGTTGTGATGGGATGAGAAACGAATAAAGAAAACGTGGGTTTAAATGCATATTATGAAGGGTTTGGAGGGGGATGATGTGTGGCTGACAGTACTTATGTACATTTCCTCTGTGTTCAACAACTAATGTAATTTCTGAAGGAATTTGTGATCTGCTTGACACCTCTGACTTACATGGGTTATGTTATGCAAACTTCTTACGTAAATCACACGGTCATTGAACAGATGGAAGTCTATCAAGAAACCAAAGTGTTTTTTTCAATCAGGTAAATGGATTCCTTTTTGTTTACAATAACTAGCCTCATGTTTTGGCCTTCTACCAAAGCTATCATCAAGCTAAACCATAATAAAAATACAAGAGGTATGATGGTGCCAATTCATTATGGTAGTGACATTCACTACCATACTGAATTGATGTGTGACATAGGGTTACTTCTATATTTTCATAGTGGTTTTGTCTGAGGATGGCTTTAGTAAACAGTCAAAACATGAGGCTGGTTATTGTAAGCAAAAAAGAAATGATTTAGCAGTTAAGTTTTGTTGACTGAGTGCAGAAGCACTTTTGGGAAGCCACACTCCAGAATCCTATCCTATTGTATGCACTTATGATTAAGCACAACCAGATATCATAATGAAAGATAAATAGATGTAAACTTTTTTACTTTTATCATTTACATGTGTGTGTACTATTAACCCTTTGACGCCTAACGACCACTATAGTGGTTGTACCGCACCGCTAACCTCTAAACGTTGCATTTTATATATTTATTCAACAAATACAGGTATTGAATATTTTAAACACCGTATATACTCTCCGTTTTTTTTTTCTTCAAAGTGCAACGTGTTTCATAATTCTAACATATTTGGTTCCTGTATTATTCACATTTTATATACAGGGTGTGCTAAAATTTTTAAAAATAGTTCCGGCACCAAAAGGTTAATTTAATATTTGGCTAAGGTACCAAGCAAAGTGTAATTGTATTAAAAACTAATTTTGGGTACATTAAACAAGCCATTGAGAAAAGGGGGCGTAAAATATCACTGAAAATTGCACGATCATGCTGAGTTGTGTGGGAATGTGTGACTGAGTGTAAGGGGTGTGTGTGTGTGTGTGTGTGTGTTGTAGTTGTTGTGGGATTGCTGTCCACCATGTGCAGTATCCCTCCACATGCACTGAGCTAACAAGGCTATGCATATAATGCACGTGTTCAAAGAATCCATAGGTGGTGAATTAAGAGAGGCATACCCTCTTCTTCTTCCCTCTCCTCTGGTTTGTAAGGAAGAGGCGCCATAGCTTGTGCAGTGCAGTCTTTTGCTTCAGATGTGTGTTACTTTTTAAAAAAAAGGCTGCTAGTGTAAGTTCACATATTGAGTATAACATAGTATTAACATGCAGTGCAGGATGTTTGGTGTGGAGTGAATGCAAAAGGCTGCAAAAGTAATAATAGACTCTTTCCACTGCAGGTATCAGTCTCTGTTCTTGAGATTATATGTGTATTTGTACATTGTATTTGGTTTGGTTATGCCAAAGTTTTTGTGATCATAGCCTGAGTACTTTGTATATTAAACTTCTGGTTTAATTTTTTAAGGAGATGAAAAGTGTGTTCAGGGTCTTGATGACGGTAGGCCATAATTTACGGTGAGGAATAACGACTAAAAAAGGGCAGTGACACATAAGGGCACTCATGCTTTTTGTTAGACTGTTGGCCACATTGTGTGATTGAAGGCTGTGTTGTGTTGCAGGAGATGGGCGGCAGTCTAGAAGTGGTGCATCTAGGTCATCATCACGTGACAACTCAGCCAGGAGAGGGGCTGATGAATCGTCTTCATTACGGCCCTTTCCCCCCTCCTCTCACTCGCCCTCAGTATCTGCTAGTGCCGATGATATTAGTGATAGTGGAGTATTGTCTGGCACCAAGAATCCTGTGGTGTCTATGGCTATAATTGATGTACAAGAAGTCCAGAAGAGGACACGTACTCTGCTGGATGAGTTCCTGTATAATACAAATTATAAGGTACTTGTTCCTATTCAGTCATTGTCGCCGTTTGTCCTTCAAGGGTAGTAAGGGTAAGGATAATGTTTTAAGTTGTCCCTGTGCGTGCCTTAAGGGCATATGGAGGAGTGGACCATGAGTTCTTAACCTTACCACTAGATAGACATGGCTGGTCACCCTTATGCCTGAAGAGCTTCCAGTACTTACTGAATAGGAAGCCGAGTGTGCTTGAGGTTCAGGTCTGGATGTTACAGAAGTAACAAAAGTCTGTTGCTTCTGTGTGTGCAAACTGTGTTACATTTTTCACTCAGTCCATATCCTAGGCACTATTGAGGCTACCACTAGGAAGGTTGAGCTTTAATATTTGCAGTGCAGGGTCAGAGCACTGTAAAATATGGTTCAAGCTAAATGCAGACAGGTTCTCTAATTACTGGTTACATGCACATTGTGTTTTGAAGTGAGGGAATGGTACTGTATTTTCATATTAAAATTTTAATACCTGGAAATCATGGAAGTGAAAACTATATTTTATTTATAGATATTGCTTAGGTTTGGATATTTTGACTTTGCAAGCTGTGTGTTGCCTCAAATTCAGAATATTCATGAATTGTTAAACTGCAGGCACAAGTCCTTGCATGGGCATGCCAAACACTGACCATGTTTACTCATCATAAATTGTCACTTTTAACTATGATTGATGCTATTTTTCAGTTTCACTTTGCTCATTATTACTAAGACAACATCTTTACCTGATAGTCTCAGTTTTATAACTGTCACTCCCTAAGAGCTGTGTATGTGTGAAGAAATCCCCCAAAGTATGTCTTCGATTATGTAGTACAGATGAAATTTCTAGAATGTCATGTTCTTTCAGGTACTGCACTGTAGGACACGGGTACCATGTGCGTTACCATAAGATGCTTCTTTTGGGAAGGGTGTATTTTATCACTCAGTGAGGGAAAACCTTAGGAGTACTAACTTTATGAGCATTATGGAAGTACTGATACTGGCTGAGGAGTTTTCAGGTGACCTTGACAGTTTGCAGTTAAAATTACTGAAATGCTGTCATGATATGTGCATTTGAGATAATGCAGTTATTTTCTGTAGTGTTCTGTGTGGTTAGAGCTGTGCATAAATCTGGCCCGAAGCATGTTATAAATGAAACACTTAACAAATGGTGACCTTTGGAAATAGGGTCATGTACTGGTGCTTGTGTTTTTTGTGGTGTCTCTGTGCTTTCTTCCACCATCATCACAGGTGTAAGAGACTGTCTGTACTGTAAAGAAAGTAATGTAATAAAATCTACTGAGGTTGTTAAATGTGGACTTTGTTGTGTATTTCTGCCATGCATATGAGGCATATCTATTATTAGGAAGGGAAAATACTGCCACCCCTTGCTGTAATACTGATAGTATGATATTTTTGTACTGATTCTGTATGGATGGTTACACTGTTTTGGACATCGGTAGCCTTGAAAAAGTGCTGAAGCAAAGGCTGTTTTGAGGATGAGATTTAGATTGTTTGAAAGTTAACTAGGCTCTCAGAGTTTGTTTGACATTGAAAAACACTTTCAACCAGTGAACTTTGTAATATATGATGGGAATTTTGAAAACTATAATTATTGAGGGTTGGGTAAAGAATTTGATACAATCTTTTATATCTTGCAGGAAAGTGAGGCTTTGGTGGTGGAGACAATTCCCACACAGAACCTTAGCATGTTTGTTCGTGAGAGCCTAAATGATATGCTTGAACATTCTTCAAGTTCGAGGCAAAATGTAGGGAAATTATTGAGCCAGCTTGTGAAGAATGATGTTATTTCATTTCCTGTGTACCGTTCTGGGTAAGTTTTGCTGGTTCATGTGTATGTTTTTATTGCCTTATTGTATTGTAAGGTTTAGTTATACTGCAGAAGAGCAGTCAGGTTTTTGTGATGAATGTTAGCATGTTATGAATAGTAGTGACTCTTCCTTTTGGTGCTGAATGTCCAGGAAATTGTTTTGACAGGAAAAAATTTGTTGTACTAAAGATGGATTACTGGAGTAAGGTTTGCTGTTTCGTGCAATAATGTGATGGTCCTTTTTCTTCTTTTTCATCTTCTTAAGAGAGTGGTATGTTTCCTTGTGCACTGTGCATGCTGTCACGTATATTACTGTATGTGTTTGTGCTTTATGATCATTGTGTGTTTCTTCTAATGTTGGTTACACTTGTTTCAGGTTAAATGAATTTTTAGAATTTGCAGATGACTTAACTATAGACGTTCCAAAAATCTGGCCATATGTAGCGGAAGTTATAGGTAAGCATGTTAAGTGCACATTGTTGATACCAGGCTGATATGTAGCTGTAGTACTGTGGGAGACCTAGGTGTAGTTGGGAAGATAATAGTAAGATGGGTCTTAAGTAAATAAGATTGGAGGAGGTGGGTGGTGTTGGGGATTGATCTGGCTCATGGTAGGGACAGGTGGGAGGCTCTTGTGAACACAGTAATGAACCCTCAGGTTCCATAAAATGTGGGAAATTTCATGAGTAGCTGAGAAACTGTTAGCTTCTCAAATGGGACTCTTAGTATGTGGCATTTAGTTTAGTTTAATTAATATGGCTGTATTCTGAACAGAGGAAATGTTAAGTTTAGAAGGAGGTTTAATTGGATTAGTACTGTGGGTATTGTATGCTGAAAGAGGGAAACTTTGTAGCCAGTGTTAGGTTGCTCCTGTTTAGCCAGTTTATGACAGTTGTGTCAACAGAGTACACATGTACTCTGCTGACACAACTGCTTACCAGCTACTGTAAATACTGTGTTACATCCTATTCAGATGTGTGGTACACAAAAGGTGTTTATAATTCAGGCTTCTGAGTTACTGTACTGCATGCAAATGATGTAAAGAATGTGCTGCCATATTTTATTGTGATGGTTTCCAAGCTCAACAGGACTGATGTTATTCTCGTGTTGATGTCACATGAATATAAGGTAAAAGTATGTTTTATAATGTGTGTGTATTTTCTTTTTCAGTTCCAATGTTTCTGTCAGAGGCAATGTCATTTGCTGATTTTCGTGAAGTTGCTCAGCCACCACATGGCAAACTAATTTTAGAGGTTTTGAACCTACTAGTCAGAGATAAGGTAGGAAGGAATTGGTTTGTTACATACTTTGCAAACTACAAATAATGGAATTTTACAGTCAAAAATTATAGTAGTTGTTGCTTAACAGGTATCAGTTTTAGTTTTCATTTCATTTCTGTTTATATCTGATTTGTATTTACAGCATCTGTAATACTCTGTTGCAGGGACCTGCCTGGATCCGAGAAAAGTGGGAACTAGCTGGCTTAAAGTGGACCGATTTTCTTCCTGAAGATAAGGTTGATGAATTTGTCAAAGCAAATGTAAGTTCCAGTTAACTCTTGTGGAATATTTGTTATACGAATAAGTTTAGTGCTCATGGTAACAACTCTTACATTGTTTGGTGCAGGGTGGATGACTTTGACACTGTTACAGTACATCCTGAATTATTCCACCATTGTGAAACTGAATACAACAGAAATTTTGACCTTATTCTTCAGATACATTTGTCATTGTCCCTTGATGGCGTAAGGTATTGTATCCTGGCCTTCATGGCCTTAGCTTGGACCTCAAAACGTAACCTGTCAACTGTGAGTGAAACAAATGTTAGTAATACTGGATTGTTAACTTGTGTAAGTCGTTGCGCTATATCGTGAGGTACATGAACGTTTTGGGGACCACAGTGGTACAGCGGTTATGGTGCTGTGCTGCAAATCTGAAGGTCGCTGGTTCCATCCTAGCTGGTGTCATTGGAATTTTGCATTGACATAAAATCCTTCCAATCACGCTATGACCCTGGGGTTGACTCAGCCTGTAACAGAAATGACTACCATTAGCATTTCCTGGGGATAAAGGTGGCCGGTGCATAAGGCTGACAACCTTACCACCATCCTGTGCCGTTGTTATAAGATCTGGAAACCTTAACTTCCTGGAACCCTCTGAGCCACTTCAGGCCTGTAAAGGGACTGCTTTACCTTTACCTTTACATGAACGTTTTATTTGTGGCGTGCAGTTTGTGGATGACTAAATTTGATGCTTTCTTTAACAGCAAGACATAGTGAGAATTGTATGACAATTTAACTGTCGTGCCAGACTGAAGTTTCTTAAGCTATGAAGTTGATTGTGTTTGAAGTCAGAATGTGTGCAGTAGTGGTAGTGAATGTGGCTTTTATACATTGAGCACTTATGATAGAGATGAATTGTGACTTAACAGATGCTGGAATACACCCTGGATGGTGCAGCATCAGCCCCATCTGCATCATCCAGCATTCCACTCAGCTGGGACCACATCCAAGAGAAACTTAAGGAGTTCCTAAAACAGGAGCAGGGCTCCCCTAATTCCTTTGATACAGTCTGTGATTGGATAAGTGTAAGTACATGTATAAACTTTTAATTGTTGTTTGAAAAGATAATACCTTTTGCTCATCTATGATGATTGTTTGGGGGAAAGAGAAGTGCATGAAAAGTTTTGGTCGGGAAACCTGAAGGGTAGAATCTGCCTTAAAGGCCTAGGCATAGATGAGAAGATAGTATTAAAATGTGTGTTAAAGACCTGTGGTGGGAGGGCTTAGGCTGGATTTATTTAATGAGAGGTGGTGGGCTGTTACAAGCAAGATAATGAATAATACGTGGGAAATTTTGACTAGCAGAGAAACTATGAGCTTATGTGAGAGGGTTCTTCTCCATTCATTTAGGGATTTTAAGATATGTTCAACCATCAGGGTAACTTAGGTCTTAATTTTTTATATTCGTGGTTCTGTGCATCGTAATTCTAGGTTGAAGAAATCCAACGAGATGCAACAGTATTCAGATATTTATTTACTGCTAAATTACTCCACATGTTTCGGACATCCATCACACCCATCGTTAGGAGTACATAAAACTGTAGTTGCAGCCTGGTGTGGGACCAATGGTCCCACACCCGTCCTTATTTGGTCACATTTGAGGAAACTTGCTCCCCAGACAGTATGATCTGTACCAGAGGCTGCAACTACAGTTTTATGTACTCCTGATGATGGGCGCAATGGACGCCCGAACATGTAGAGTAATTTAGCAGTAAATAAATATCTGCATACTGTTGCATCTTGTTGGATTTCTTCAACTTAGGTCTTAATTTTAAGAGAAGTACATTATTGTGTGTTGTATTTATTCAATAGGTAAATGTGGATGACCGAGTAAACGAGCCTCAATTTATTCGTGCCTTGATGACAGCAATCTGCCAGAGTACAATTGAAAGTAAGTGTTTTTGAGACAGCAGTTTCATCCAGATAGAGTTAACTTGAAATATGCGTGTTATGTATTTTGAGTGTGTATTTGTGGTTAAATGCTACCTGCAAATGTTGTGAGAAGCAAATTACAAGTACAGCCTGCATGGAAAGATACAAAGTTTTCTGGTATCTTTAATCTTAACAAATTGATGGTGCCTATATTTTTGCCTCCTTTCCCAGTAATTAAATTTACGTTATAAGCCATTCTGGAAACTATGGAGTCCAGAGCTGTATATTTACAGCATCTTTTTTTAAACATCTCTTGCTGGTGTACTATAGGAAACTCTGCTCTGCAGCACTGTTTACATCATTCAGGTCAAATCTTGACTCTAGTGCAGAAAAAAATATATTGTTCATTAGCATTGGGGTACCACATAGGACGTCTTTGTGTACTTACAGGTCAGAAGACGACAATGAAGATTAATGAAAGTCATTTCCAGCGGCACCAGAAGCTGGTGTTGAAGTATGTAGACAACAACCCAGAACTGGAGCTGCAGTGCTTGTTTGCAATTCAGTCCCTCATTAACGCGCTAGAGCATCCACAAGGTAAATATTACAGAACTATCCATGTATATTTGAAGTGGCTGGGGCCATGCTGTTGGCTGTGGCCTATAGTCATATACATATGACATTACCTAACCATTAACCCTTAATGACGCCTAATGACCACTATAGGGGTCATACCGCACCGCTAACCTCTAAACGTTGTATTTTATATATTTATTCAACAAATATAGGTACTGAATTTTTAAACATGGTATATACTCTCCGTTTCTTTCTCTTCAAAATGCAGTTTGTTTCATAATTCTAACATATTCGGTTCCTGTTTTATTCACATTTTATATACACTGCGCTAAAATTAAAAAAAATAATTCCAGCGCCAAATGGTTAACAACGGTAGAATCTCAGCTAAGGTTAATTGATTTTTTATTTTTCTGCGCATTTTTTTGTGGTAGCAACCCAAGCCCAATATAAATAGTGCATAATTTTTGTTCATTTAAGATTTCTAGATTTTGGGTTTTCACTACCTTCAAGGTATGAAAATTTCATCCTTACTCCATTTTGCAGACTCATTGTAGGGTTCATATTTACAAATGTGGAGTTTTGATTGTGTAAATAAATGTCATAGTTTTGCACAATGAGACTGTGAAATATTGCAGCAGTGTACTATCAGTTCCCAAGAGTTGGTTTGTGGGTGATCTTCCAAAAAATCAGTGGCAGGAACCATTTAAGTTTTTGTCAGTTGAAGGTGTGAAAAAGCTTGTCCCCCAGATACCCCTTAACACGTTCATTTCTGCGTTTGACCACGGTCGATAAGGGCACATTGTGTTAGTGTAGAATTGAATAGAAGAATACAGAAGAGCAGGTATTGATTGGCCTGTGCACTTTGATCATTATGGATCTCTTATGCAGCTCTTTAACTCATTCATTTAGTAGTCCCACATCTTTAACTAAGGGCAGTATCTTGCTGACAGAGATGTGTTAAAATTACCTGGTTTTATTAAATGACCCAGGTGTCTGATTCTTAATGTAGCCAAGGGCTTGCAGTTACCAAGAACATGTGAGGCCATTTCAAGCGCCTGCTTGCATCTGTCATGCTTGGGATTGTTTACCTGGCCCCATTTAAATAGGTGTTCCTTTAAATGACAGTGTCATATTCGCAACCCTGTCATTATTCTTAGCAGGTTTGTGCTCAGGATGAGCAATGCCCCCCCCTTTCAGATGGGTTTTTTAAAGAAAGCCCTTAGCTTGCGTTCACGTATGAACTGTGAGTGCTCCCTGGGTTTCCCACTAGATTAGTCCCTGATTACCTCCCTGGCTATCTTTGCAGATATGCCAAGCGCATGCTCAGATCATATGAGTGGATATGAGGAACCTTGTCTGGCTAAATTATCTGCTGTTTCATTGCCACCAAAGATGTCAAGGGCCTGGATGGCTGCCTGACTGTTGGAAAGAATATGAATGTTCCAACCTTTGTAGTCCTTTTTCTGTATTCTCCATTTTACATGCCTTGATGGCATATATTTTAGCCTGGAATACCATGGTGTGGAACTCACAATTATAGTTGTGGCCCTTCTTGACCCTCATCTATTACACCCCTGCATCAAGGTCTTTTTTGGTCTTGGACTTGTCTGTGAACCAGACTAGGAACGTTTTGTTGTCAAGGTTGAACCCATTCTGCCATTCACTCTTGTCAGGGAACTTGATCGTCAGTGGCTTGTCGTATGCATTGTCTTGGAAATATCCTGTCAGACCCCATCTGTTGGATGGGTTAATGCTTCATATCTTGAGATTTTTTGGTGTTACAGTGTTAGTGGATTTAAGTTTCCACTGTTGGGTAAACGTAAGTCTGTAGATCCCCACCTGGGCCTCTTCCTTATGCACCACATGGAGAGGAGAAAGTCGCAGAAGCATCTCTGTTGCAACTGTTGGGGTTTTCGTCATCATCCCTGTTAGCCAATCTCTGTAACCTAATGAGCTCTGTCCTGCTGATGTATCTGACCCTCTGCCACCAAACCTTGGAGCTGTAAGTTAATGAGAGGTCTGATCATCATGGTGTAGGTCCAGTGCACCTCACTGGGTTCAGACCCCGGGTTTTACTAAATGTGCCTCCACAGGTCCAGAAAGCTCTGTAGGCCTTACCACATTTTCAGCTGTCCCTTCCATGTCAATCCCTCGTCCAAAATAAGTCCAAAGTATCTGATGTCGCTAGTCAGCTGCAGTGTGTGTCCAGAGAGGATTAGTTCCTTTAGGCCCTTTAAATCTGTCCTCTGTGAATGGTACTGTCACCATCTCTTGTTGATTGATAGATGATGGAGTCTGATCACACCACTGTTGTACGATATTGAAAACCTCCTCTAGAAGTTCTGGGATGGTATTAGGGAATTTTGGACCAATGAGGATAACAATGTCATCTGCATACCACAGTGTATAACAGACATTGTCATTGAGTCCTATGATGTAATCCATAACCAGGCTCCATAGCCCCCCCTGTGGAGGATAGCCCGTGGCCACAGATGCCCCCCAGATTTTCTACTGAAAGCATGGCTGTGATTTCCCTGCCTCCTGGCATGGAACCAATGCAATGACAGATCATGTTTCCAAGCCCATGCTGTTTGGCAGTCTTTGTTATGATGTCAAGTCAGGTGCTATCAAAAGCTCCCTCAGTGTCTAGAAAAGCTCCAGATGAAAGTTTCCCAGTTTTCCACTGCTTCCTCTATAACCTATATATATGAAGCAACCCCGTTGGTGTAACACTCAAATGTACAGCAAAGTTCTCAATTACATACATCTCACTTCCTCTATATGCATGATCACATGATACAGTATGGTTTCAGTGGACTTCTCTCTTGTGATGAAAGACTATATGTAGAATTGTGTTCAAGGAAAGAAAAAAGTGGAATAGCTGGCTGCTGCTGCTATCACCACCACCATTATTACTATTATCATCATTTCCTTTATGCAGGGTATTTATGCTTGTATTCCTGAGACAAACTGTGTCGCTAGGGAATACAGTGTTGTAGCTAATCTGTTGTTACTATTCATGGTGCTTATATTGTTAGTTCTATTGTTGAATCTATTACACTTTTACATTAGTACTTTCCCAAGTATGTGTGCAGTGCCCAATATGGCTGTTTTCTGTGGTTCCTTAACTTAATGATTTCCTGGTATGCTGCTCACATTTTCTGAATGACTTTGAAGTAGTCCCAGTTGCCCCTGTTATTACTGGTAACACCTTTGTTTTTACATTCCACATGCGCTGAATTTCTATTGTAAGGTCTTTATATTTGAGAATCTTGGCTTCTTTTTTAATCACATTTCTGTCTCCTGAGATTGCAGCGTCTATTAACATACATGTTCCCTTTTCATTATCATGTATTGTTGTTGGGGATGGTTCTGTCAGTTTGTGCTTGTTGATTCCACAATATGGTTACCTTGCCTCCTCGATTTGTTTCTACTGATTTTGGAACATGTTCATACCAGTGTTTTTTGTCCAATTGCACCCATGTTTCCTTGCATATGTTGAAGTGTTGTACACACACTCTATCATATCTTTTTATGTACTGTTCTTTTGCCAATATTGGGCATGCTGATATTATGTAGTCTATTGTCTCGTCAAATTGTTGGCAAAGTCTGCACTTGCAATCTGTCTCTGTGTTCAATATTTTTGTTGCGTAATATTTTGTTTGTAACGCTTGGTCTTGTGCTGCCACTATTTCATTTTCAGTTTCCTGCTTTTAGGTTTCCCTTCGATAGCCAGAGGAACATGTCTTCTTCACTAATAAGCTGTCTGTCTATATTTCTAATGTACTGCCCATGCATTACTTTGTTTTTCCATTTTTTCTTTAGGGACACTCTCAATCTTGCCTTCGTGTGTTGTATTCCATCCTGTTTTGCGTCAGTCTTCTCATTTGGTTGACTTAATTCTTCTGTAATCTTTGCTGCTGTCTTAATTATTGAGCTCATATTTGGTTGAGTGCTTTCATGGCTTTTAACAATATTTACAAACTGGTCTTGTTTATAATTTGTGTTAAGGTATTCTGCAATATTAATTATTTCTGCTTTGTATGCCACTTCATTTTGTACCAATCCTCTCCCTCCTTCTTTCCTCTTTACATATAGCCTGTCTATGTCAGCTTTTGGATGGTGCATTTTTTACATTATTAGCATCTTTCTAGTTTTAGTGTCAATTTTTTTTTATTTCTTCACTTCTCCAGTTAGTTATACCAAAACTGTATCTCAGTACTGGGACAGCTAGTGTGCCAGTTGTAATTTTATTCCTGGCGTTCAGTTCAGATTTCAGTATCATTCTTAATCTCCTGCTGTATTCCTGTTTAAACTTTTCTCTCATTTTTTGATGTATGCCTTCATTTTCCTCAATCCCGAGGTACTTGTATGTTTTTCCCTGTTCTAAACTAAAACTAAACTAAACTCCGTGGCTTTAGTCCGCGAGCGAACCATACCGACAGAGCGGCCGCCGCCGGTAGGCGAAGTTAGTGCCAACTTTTGCGGATAGAGGGGTGTCACGTGGT
>Ga0123357_10003757_pt1 | contig 17551 bp, 10 predicted proteins | sample TergutEmb28metaG_FD_89873 | JGI IMG/M metagenome (GOLD analysis project Ga0123357, IMG submission 89873) | Embiratermes neotenicus P4 segment gut microbial communities from Petit-Saut dam, French Guiana - Emb289 P4 | ecosystem: Host-associated > Arthropoda: Insects > Digestive system > Gut ... | reverse complement strand
GGCGGATGCTATTTCGTCTAGGGTGAGTGTCGGCTCAACAAAGTCGGTTTCTGTTTCCCACAGGCCTGTCTGTAAATTAAGATGCTCTGCCATAATAACCTCTTTCTAACCTTAAATTGAGTCAGGTTCAAACATAGCAATCCTTTTGCGGTTTGTCAATAGGCAAGATTTATTCGATTAGTGAGCGCTGGCAACTGTTGCTGACACGACATAGGAAAGGTCCGCTATCCGTAGTCGGGTTGCCGAGGTCGCCGACGTCTTTGCCGTAGGTTTCGGTCGGCGCGGCCTCAGACGCCTGGGTCGACCGGCTCTCCTGCACGTGCCTGTTTCTGGTAAAAACTAGTCACGTCTGTTGTTTTCGACGTTTTCGGTTGTGCCAGAGGTCGAGGCTTTGGGATAGGCAGTTGACGAGTAGAGTTCCGGTGATTCCGGTTAGGGCGCCGAGGATCATGAGGATGACGGGTTCGGTGTGTTGGCTGATGCGGTTGGTGAAGACCCATACTGGTTGGTCGGTGTATAGCAGGTTGCCGTCTGTCAGATATACCGCTGAATGGTAACGGAAGTAGGTGTCGAAAACCGTTGGCTGAGGGTAGCTTTCGGATAGTGTCCAGCCGGGAGTTCGGTCGATCCAGATAGTATTGAACAGGTGGTTGTTGGGGTTTCCGTTGGCTTGGGCGGTCCAGTTGGTGGCGATGCGGTCTATCTGTGGCGGGAGTACTGTGCGTTGGCCGGTGTTGTCGGTTGTGGTTAGCCGGGCCTGTGGGATGAGACACTGTTCGGCGTATAGCAGGTGGGGGATCAGTTTTTGTTGGTCGTCGACGGCTGGTGTGTATCTGCCCTGGTGGGCGCCGGTGTTGTCGAGTACCATCTGGCCGGAGATTGTCGGGTAGTTGGTGTTGGCTAGTTTGTTTTCGGCGGCGGTGACTGTGTCGGAGGCGGTGGCGGAGTAGTTGATGGCCGAAGATCGGCCGCCTAGCTGGTCTATCAGCAGCGCTTGGCGGGTGCCTGGGGACAGTTTCGGGTATGGAGCTGGTTTCAGGGCCGTGGCCGGGTCGCCGCATTTGATCACGGGGCCTAGTCCGGCAAACGTGATTTGGAAGCTGAACTGCCGGTAGTCGTCGGTGTTGCGGTCGTAGTTTTTGTTGTCGGCTGTTGCCCAGACGGTCAGGCCGGTATCGCCGTTGCCGCTGATGTCGATGGTGGTGTTGATCGTGTAGCCCATTTTGGGGATGTCGTTGGTGGAGATCACTATCAGGCCGCGGGTTCCCTGATCGAGCACGTTGGCGCCTGGTAGTCGGTGGTAGTACTGGAACATCCACCAGACGGCGATCCCGGAAATGAGCAAGAGGGTGATTGACCAGCGGAGTTTGGCTGTTCGTTGACGGCTTTCGGTGTCGTCCATCGGCGGCCTCGCCTGTGTTTTGGGGTATCGGGTGGTGGGGTCTAGGCGGTCCGGCGGTCGTGGGTTTGCGGGCGGGTTTCACCGTTGGTGGGTGGTTGGGGCTGGCGTGGCGGGTTATGCAGTGAATGGTGGTGCGCAGCCGCGGCGGCTTTCGGTGTAGGTGTCTCCGAGTGAGTTGTGTCCGGTTAGGGGAGCGACGCAGGCCTGCCAGGTTTGGCTGGCCCGGAACGGGTTGCAGCCCAACTTGGTGGTATCCATCAGCGGGATGTCCTGGGACGAGTCGTTCGGCCCGGCCGGATTCATGATCGCGCCTGTCTTGTCGCCGGTGCCGCTGGTTGAATTGATCGTGATCGACCAGCCGGTGATCGCGGAATTGTGGGGGTTGTTCCATGACAAGAAGACGTCCTTGTAGGAGACGCCGATGCCTTGGCCGGCGTTGTCGCCGCAGATCCCGGCCACGATCTTGTTGATCCTCACGCCGGTGATCTGGCCGATGTTTGGCCCGCCTGGATTCGGCGGGTTCGTACTGGGTTTAGGCGAACTGTGTGTGGTAGGGGCGTTGGCGGCTGGGGCGTTGGCTGGTGGCCGCGGTTGGCTCGGCACACTGCGGGGATGGCTGGCTGTGACAGTCGGTGAGTGGGTGGTGGTACGCGGCTGGGGCTTCGGGCTGGCCGGTGCCGTGGTGTTCGAGACCACGGCGGATGTCCGTGACGCCACCGTGGTCGCCGGTGACGGTGGAGGAGGAGTGCTGGCCGGCGGTTGAGTCCCGTCGGCGGTGTTTCGGCTTGGTTGGCGGTAGAAAGTTACAGACACGATGACAACAACGATGGTGGTGGCAATGGCGATACCGCTAATGTAGATGATCTTTCGTCGGCGAGAGCGAGGTCGTCTGCTTGACGTCAAGGGAATGATGGCTATTCCGACAGTCCCGAAAAATATCAGAAGCATGTCGATAATCGAGACCGTGGTCCCTTTATCCATCGGGGTTCACCGCCTTTGGGAGTGTCTAAATCCGCGAGAAGCTAAAACAATATGAAATGGGCGGGCGCCCGAGAGCGCCCGCCCAAATGGTCAGCGTCGATGAGCATCGACCGCTGTGTACACAAGCAGTACGACTACTGCCGCGGACATGATCGCCACGCCCACGGCAAGGTGGTACCAGGCTTCGTGGATGGTCGCGGCGATCAAGAGCAGCAGCTCGATGATCGCCAGACCAGTGTTCCAGGTCGTCCACTCGGGGGTCTTCTTCCCGCTAACCATGACGGCTGTGTCTCGTAGCCTGGAAGTTGCCGGTGTGAGCGTGGGGAAGTTTCCAGTGTGAGCTGGCAGTTTTTGCCAGGTTGAGCGTCTTGGCGGGAGGCTTCCCGGGTCGTGTCCGACTCGGGAAGGTGATCAAGACAGGAATGTTAACTATGGACCAGATTGAGGAGATTCGCCGGCTTGAGGTTGCTGGTGAGTCTCGTTCGGAGATCGCACGGCGTGTCGGGGTTTCCCGACCGACAGTACGTAAGTATCTAGAGAAAGATGATTTCGCTGTTCCGGCCCCGGTTTCGGTGCTGGTGGCGTCGCGGTCGTCGTTGCTGGATGAGCATGCCGACTGGGTGCGGGCGGTGTTGGTCGCGGATAAGGCGGTGCGGGCCAAGCAGCGGCATACTGCGCAGCGGCTGTTCGAGCGGCTGGTGGCCGAGCGGGGTTTCGATGGCTCGTATTCGGTGGTGCAGCGGTTCGTGAAGAAATGGAAAGCTGCTGACCGGCTAGCTATGAACGGGGGCGGGTTTAATGATTTGGTTTGGCCGGCGGGTAGCGGTCAGGTTGATTTCGGGGAAGCTGATTTCGATGAGGCGTCGGGGCGTGTCACTAAGTCGTTTCTGGTGGCTTCGTTCCCGTTCTCGAATCAGGGATTCGTCCAGGTTTTCGATGGCGAGTCGGCCGAGTGTGTATGTCAGGGTTTGAAAGACATATTCGAATCGGTCGGCGGGGTGCCGCTGGTGCTGGTATTCGATAACGGCGCCGGTATCGGACGCCGGGTGATCGACCAGGTTAGAGAAACCGAGGTATTCCGCCGGTTCCGTCTGCATTACGGGTTCCAGGTACGGTTCTGTAATCCGTATTCCGGGCATGAGAAAGGGAACGTTGAAAACAAGGTTGGATATGTTAGACGGAATTTGTTTGTGCCGGTCCCGGATTTGTCGCAGATCAGCCTGGAACGGTTCAACGAGTTGCTGCTGATCGGGGCTGTCGACGAGCAGACAATCCATTATGAGAAGGACCGGCCGGTAGCGGAGCTGTTCGCCGCCGATAAGGCTGCGTTGGCGCCGTTGCCAGCCCGCGGGTTCGACCCGGTGCGTTGGGAGTCTTACCGGGTCGATGGGTACGGCAAAGTCACCGTCGACGGGACGCACGTGTACTCGGCATCGCCGGGTGCGGCGAACGGCCGGGTATGGCTCGGGTTTCGGGCTCATACCGTGGAGGTGCTTTCCGATACCGGGACCAGATTGGCGGTTCACCGGCGCGGCTACGGCCGGCGTCGTAGCGTGCATGTCGATCAGCAGCAGATGATGACTGCCCTGATTGGTAAACACCGTGCTTGGCCCCAATCACAGCTCCGCGCTGATCTTTCCGGCCGTGCCTGTCAGGGTTTCCTCGACTCACTGGACAAGCACATGTTCAACGACTACCTGGCCGCGATGGCCGGCCAAGCCGCCCGCCACGGCCTGGGCCAGGTACTCGACTCGCTGGACTGGCTAGTCGCCAACCGCCGAGCGTTCTCGCTGGCGGACTTGGCCAGCCTGACCAGTCGTGTCGACGGTTTCGGTATCGACCGGCCGGCAGACACCGGCCCGGACCTGCACCGCTACGACCAGGTATTCGGGTTACCAGACCCGGGTGAGGCGGTACCGGCATGACCGCGACGCTCACCGAACCAGCCGGCTTGGCAGCGCGGGCCCGCGCCCTGTTGTGGTCGCAAGCAACCCTGACACAGCTGGACGCCGACGCTACCAGCGAGCAACTCGACTTCCTGAACCACGCGATGGGAACCGAGTTAGCTAACCGGGAGACCGCCCGTAAAACCCGGCTGATACGCCGAGCTGGTTTCCCCACCCCGAAAACGTTCGACGGCTACGACTTCACCGGAGTGAAACTACCCGCCGCCCTGTCTCGGGAAGACCTCACCGGCGCTGCTTTCATCACCGATCACGCCAACTTGGTGTGTTACGGGCCCGTCGGCACCGGGAAAACGCATCTCGCTATCGCCGTCGGACAAGCCGCAGTCAATTCTGGTATGGCCGTGAAATTCACCACCGTGTCTGAACTGGTGCTACGCCTCGCCCAGGCTAAGACCGCCGGCACGCTCGACAAAACAATACGCGAATACGCTAAACAAGATTGCCTGATACTCGACGAATACGGTTACGTCCCGATCGACCGTGACGCTGCCCGCCTGCTATTCCAAATCGTCGCTGACGCCTACGAAACCCGGTCATTAATAATCACGACCAACGTTCCGTTCTCGAACTGGGGCGGTGTACTCACCGATGACCAACTCGCCGCCGCGATGATCGACCGAATAGCCCACCACGGCCACCTGATCTATTTCGAAGGAGATTCCTGGCGAATGCGTCACGCACTCATGAAACAACAACCCGACCCGGAAAGAAAGCTGAAATGACCCGCGACCAACAAGCCCCATCCGCTCCCGCCAGCTGGCAGGACCAACCCGCGACCAACCCCCACCGCCAGACACTGATCGAACACATCGACCCAGCAATGAACCGGCTAGCCGCCAGCCTCGGCCTGGACACCACCGACCCCCGACAACGGCTGGCGTTCATCAGCCGACTCGCAACCTGGACCGACGACGCCCGCGACACCGCCCACCGGCAACTCGACCCCGACCACGACCCGTCACACAGCCAACCCCTCTAACCACCCCACAAAACCATACAAACCACCACCAACCACCAAACGCTGAAACCGGAAAAACCTGCCAGCCGAAACCGGCAAAAAGATCTTGCTCAAACCGGCAACATCAACTTGACGAAACACAGACGGCTCCTTCTGTCGTTCCAGACGATGGCCGTCAGGGATTTGACGACCCTCACGTTGCGAACCGTTCAGGTTGCGCAAGATCCGGGTGGCCAAATCTGGTCTAGATATTAGCATAAACATCGCAAATAGTCAATAGGTCCATCTTATTAGCAGAAGGGGCATTGGTGTAGTCACCAGGCTTGTGGTAGTGGCGGTCGGGTTCGAACGGGGCACGATGCTGCGGTCGGGGGAGCTGTGCGCCGTGGCTGTCGCCCGGAACCAGGGTTCAGGGGCTCCGCCGGCAAGGGCAGTGGCGAGGGCAGCGACCAAGACATGCGGTGCCGGGTACAGATTCAGTCGGCGGTCGCAGGGAACAGGCAGCGAGGCGGCCTCGTGGTGTGCGGCAGGGGGAAGCCAGACTGGTTAGGTAGGTCCGACGGTCACGATAACACGCGCCAGTGCCCGTCTGTCTCGGGTAGTTCCTGCTACCGAAAGGTGTCGCGCCGATTATCAGTGTCGTGTTGCCCGAGGCAGCTGGCGAGCGGGTGAACAGGCGGGCTTGCTGGACTTGCCCGGTCCGCTGGGCCGGGGTGTTGCTGCCAGTCGGCTTGCGGATGCTGGCCCGGCTTCTGGCCCGTGCTTCTGGCCCGGCTTCGCGGGCGGGTGGTGCCGGTGGGGTCAGCAACCGTCACCCATGTCCTGTGAGATGACAGTCAGCATCCGGCTGGTCTTGGTCGGGCTCTGGCTTCTTCTTGGTTCGGCAAACGGGTTGGCGCCCAGTTGCTGTCATCTCGCAGGACATGGGTGACGGCGCCCAGTTGCGCTTTTGGCTGGCCGGACGGGTGGGTGTGGGCGGCCCTGGCTGTCTGGTGTTGAGCGTCTGGTGCCGGGCTGGTTTGGCTCGGTCAGGGGCTGGCAGGCGGTCCGTTGGCTGGTCTGTGGCAGGTTGCCGGCCCGGTTACCAGCTGCGGCCCCGACCCGAAGCAAGATCAACTTGACGGGGGGGGGGGGCATTGGAGATACTGTTTTTCGTCAAGCTGGGTTACGACTAATTGAACATGGAAAACCAGGGCAAGCACAGGGGAGAAGCCCGAGAACTATTGCGAGGAGGGCGCCTAGACGGGAACGGCTCGGGGGAGTGGTGTGTCCAGCGGCAGAAATCGTCATGAGCCCTGGTGGGATAGTTCGCACGGGACAGTTTCCTGCGGTGTGTCTGAGTGCATGTGGCGACAGTATATGGCTGGCTTTGGCACATAGAACGTCCAAGGTTTGGCTATTGCATTTTTTGGGAGAATGTGCTATATATGTGCCTAACAGCGTCGGGAACTGGTCAGGCGGTGAAGACACCGTACCGAACCGCGTAGCTCCTGGCTGTGAGGTTAAATAAATGGGCCTTGTTGCCCAAGGAGAACTATTTATGTCAAACTTTTTACGAACCCGCGAACGCGTATTAGCTGTCGCATCCGTGGCCGGTGTCGGCGTGGCCGCACTAGCCGGTTGTGGCGGCGGCGGTAACAAGGGCGTCGACAAACTGCCGACACCGTCAGAAACGACTACCAGCCAGAACGCGAATCCAGCTACGACCGGCCCGGCCGAAACATCGCCATCTGCCAGCGAGCCAACGGCTGCTGTGACATCAGAAGATCCAGGAACCCAAGTCGAGCAACCTGCCACCAGCGCCGTTGAAACCAGTCCGACGCAAGGTAGCTATTTCGATAACCTTGACGCGCAGGGTAAGGCTACGTGGCAACAAATGATGGACTATTTCCAGAGTCAAGGTTATACCGTGGTAGCAAGCGAAGGCGGTAATGTTACAACAATTACTTGCGAAACTGACCCAAGTAATCCAAATAGTCCAACAACTCTTACGTTCACATCTCCGGACCAAGTTCAGATCGCCGGGCGGGCCGGAAGCGAGATGAATTCAGTTAACCAGCTGATAGAAGTCACATTCCCCAATCTCGAGCAACCTGGTAATCTTAAGCCATGTAACTAGATCTCAAGTGCCCGATTCCATCAACAAGGGCGAGTCGATAATGCCGTTATCCTGATCAACATAGGACGACGGCTTTTCTGTTTGTGGTGGTCGGTCTATCAGCAGGAGGTTGCTATATCGGCGTTCCGTCGAGTGTGGTGGTCTGCCTGTAGTCACTGGCAAGGGTAATTGTCATGGCGTGGGTGGTGGTGTTACCGGTTGATGTAATAAATTGGACGTTCCATGATGTAATGGTGCTGCCGTCGGGATATGCGGTTTGGGCGTCACGGGTTGGTTGGGCGATCACGCAGATGGTCTGGTCGTTCGCGGCGATGGTTTGATTTTGGGAGCTGAGGTAGGAGGTTAGCCGGTATTCGATGCTGATAAGGGTGTTGGTGTCGAGTGCCCATTGGCCGTCGGCCTGGATGGCCTGGAAGCCGGCGTAGTCGGGCGCGGTGGCGCTGGCTGGACCGCAGAGGTTTTGCAGGATCTGCGTGACGGTTTGCCCGGTCAGCTGGGCTTGGGTGGCGAACGGGATGCCGAGTTGGAGGAGTGTGATTGGGTCGAATGAGCTGGCGGCGGCTAGTTGGGTCATGTTGCCGTTCTGGTCGACTTTGAAGATGTAGATGGAGCCGTCGGCGGCTTGGGCGTCGGAGGTGGGGTTGGCGACGGTGGCCATCGCGAAGCCACCAGCGGTTTTCACGTCGCGCACGTTCGCGCCGGGGATTTTCTTGCGGACTGTCTGCTCGACTGTTGTGGTGGTCTGCCGGGCTTGTTTCTGGGCAGGTGTTGGGTTCGAGATGATCGCGAAAACGACTACTGCGGCCACGAATAGTGTGACGATGGTTATGACCAGGACTATGCGCCGACGAATGCGGCGCTGGTCGTTCGCAGCCTGATCGGGCTGGTATTGGTTTTGGTGTGAAAATATTGAAAGTGCCATCTGCTTTGTTCCCCCCTTAGTTGCTTGCCCGCCAGACTTCGGTCCAGCCGTCGTCATAGAACGGCACGACGCCGATTTCGTCGCCGGTTTGGTCGCCGACTTGCCCGCCGTCGATGTCGCCGTTCTCGTCTTGGCTGGCCCGGACGTCTTGGTTGTTGCCGATGTACATTTCGGTGTGGTGGTTGTCGGCGATGAGAATGTCGCCGGCTTGCAGGTTGGCACTGGTCGAGGCGGATGTGGCAACTTGTTTGAAGCCGGCGGAGGCGAGGTCGGTCGCTTCGGTGCCGGTCGCGAAGAACGGATCGGTTTGGAAGTATCCGGCGTAGGTCAGGGCACTGGCGACGAAGGAGGAACAGTCGAAGTCGCCGCATGCCGTAGTGCAGCCAGGATTGGATTGGTAGGCGTACCAGCCGGACTCGCGGGCTTTGTGACCGTTGATGGTGGGGAGACTCTGGTCGTAGCCGTAGCCGGGGTTGTTCCCGATGCCGACAGCCCAGCAGATGGCTATGCCCATTTTGCCGGGTGCGCCGGCTACGGTGGTGCCGGACGGGCAGGCAGTGGTGCCGCCGGTGCAGCCTGACCCACCGCCGCTGTCGGGTGTGACGGTGGTGCCACCGGTCATCGGGTCGCCGCCCATGGCGACGATGGCTTTCATGGCTGTTTCCAGTGGCGCACCGTACAGCCCGGTCCAGGCTCCGGTCAGACCGTAGAGATCTTCAATTTCGGCGGTTACGGCGGAGGTGGCTGGTATGTAGACTTTGCCGATGCTGCCGGCGGGCAGTGCGTCGAGGAGCTTTTGGGCTTCGGCGGTTGGCAGGTCGTCGGGTTCGCCGCCACCGGTTCCAGGGTGCGCACCGGTTACCTGTGCCTGCGCGACGAGATACTTTGCATCGACGGTGGCGTCGGTCACTGCTGCTGCTATCGTCTGATCTTCGACCAGCCCACCTTCGCCAGCTTTGTAGTGGTTGATGAAGCCACCGCCCATACTGTTTTGATGGCTGTTCTCGTTGACTGCGTAGATGTAGAAGAAGGCGGGCGAAACTCCGGCCGCTTTGACCGCGGCTGTGATTTGTCCGATGTTGCTTGACGTGATGCCGAAATAGCTGATTGGGCTGTTGCCGCTTTTGAGGTACCACTGCTCAGCCGTACCATCCGGGATGTTCCAGGTTGAGCTGACTGATTCCCCGGCGAAGCTGGCGACTTGGGCGGCGCTGTAGCCGGGGCTGGTGGTGGTCCCGTCGCCGGGTGTGGCTGGGGCGGCAGGGGCGCTGCCGGAGCAGGTTCCGCCGCCGGTCGCGGCGGCGCTGTAGAACAGGACGTTGTTCTGGGCGTAGTAGTCGTAGATGGTGCGGCACTGTTCGCTGCTCTGGTCGCAGGTTCCGGCAGCGAAGGCCACACCCGCTTGTGCTGTTACCAGCACGATGGTCGCGGAAATCGCGAAGATCATCCGCCCGGCTGACGCCCCAGTGAACCGTCGTTGCCGGCTCATTTCGTGGCGGCTCCGGTGCTAATGTTGATCACGATGCGGGGGTTTTTGGCTGGGTCGAGCCATTTCATGATGGCAACCAGGTCGTTTTCGGGAATTGCTACACAGCCGGCAGTTGGTGCGTTTTCGGAGACGTGCAGGAAGAAGCCGGAGCCGTGATTGGGGTTTTGCGCGCCAGGGCTACCGTTACTGGCGGTCATATTCACGTTCATGACCACGGCGTAGTTGTAGGCAGGGGTGGAGGCGTACAGATCCTCGCTGCCGCTTTGACTGCCGCCGGGTTTCGTGGCGCTGAGCACCAGCGAGTTATATGTGCTACTACTCGGGCTCTCGTCCCACCACCAGCGTTTACCGCCGGTCGGAGCAGTATCAGTGTATTTGAGTTTCGTGCCGGGGTTGGATTTCGCGCCAAACGCTTGAGTCAAAGTGAAGCTGCCGATTGGCGTGGCTGATATTGACTCGCTGGGTGTCTTGGTCAGGCCCTGCTTACCGACGTTCGCGCTGATGTTCGTCAGACCGGACTGGGGCGTCCAGGTGTCGCCGGTCTTGTTCCATACCTCGACGGTGGCAGTGGTGGATGATGTCGAGGCGGCTGACACTGTGATGACCTGGGTGGCGTTGGCGGTGTCACCGGCGACCGGTAGGCCGGAGGTCGCTGGTGCGGTGGTGCCGGGGTCGATCGCTTTCTCGATTCCGTCAATCAGGCCTTTGGCGTACTGCTGCTGCTGGGCGGCAGTGATGCCGGTGGCGGCAACGTCTTTTTCGCTGTAGATCCAGGGCACGTCCTGGGCGGACAGCATCACGATCGCGGTATTGCCGGTGGATTGGAGGTCGGAGCTGGCGGCCCGGTTGGCGCCGAAGCTGCCGGACATGTCGGCGGACAGGGTGCCGTCGAAGTCGCTTTCGGCGGCCTTGCGGCCGTTGTAGATGGCAGTGGCGTACTGCTGGCTTTTCTTGGCGGTGGCGTCGTTAGTGAACGTCACTTTGTTCATAGTGATGTTGGCGTCGGATTGCAGTTTCTGAACGTAGGTGTTGCTCGGATAGTTCTGCCGGTAGTTCCCGACCGCGTCATAGGCGACCGAGTAGCCAGCCAGACCGGCCGAGGTGTGGATCGAGACGGCGATGTCAGCCGGCTTGCCGTTGTTGGCGGTCTCGGCCGCGTTACCTTTCTGCCACAGCGTGGAGGCGGTGTCAGCGGTCGGTTTGGACAGCACGACCTTGTAGCCGTCGGCCTCCAGCTTGGTCTTGACGATCTGTGCCACATTCCAGACCGCCTGTAGTTCGCCGGGCATGCCGCCGCTGTCGCCGGACACGATGCCCTTGCTGCCGCCGCTGGGTGCGACGGTCGGTGTGACGGTGCCGCCGGCATGGCCCGGGTCGAGATAGACCACGGTCTGGCCACCGGTAGCCGGCGTGACCGGTGTCGTGCCGCCGCCACCGCCGCCACCGCCACCGGCGGCTGCGGCGGCAGAGCCGTCGGCTTGGGCGCCGAGACTGGATCCCTGGTTGATGCCGCTGTTGGCCAGGTAGTACTGGACGTAGTTGTAGAGCAGGTTGTTGACGCTGTCGTTGCCGTCGGGGGTGCAGTCGCCGCCGTCGCTCATGCTGCCGTTGGAGATACCCATCGGTGTGAACGTCTGGTCGCTGTTGCGGGTCAGGCAGTGGCTGATGAAGTCCCCCACGTTGACGCTGCCGACGGTGGCGCTGGCGCACAGGCCGTAGGTGGTGCTGAACCCGCCGGAACAGGAGGCCGGGTCGTTGGCGCCGGAGGCGGCGATGGCATCCATGGTGTCCTGAATGTCAGTCGTACGGGGCAGGCCGTAGATCGGGTTACAGAACGGGTCGGCGGCGATCTGGCCGTTCGCGGTCGAGGTGTTGTCCTGGCAGGAGCTGACGTAGCTGCTGGTAGCCGCCGAAGTCATGGCCGAGGTGCCGCTGACCAGATTGCCCAGGGCGCTGCCGAACATGCCAAGCAGCGACATCGCGAAACCCAGCGGCGAGGCGCCATTGCTGTACATGGCGGCCGCGAAATTGCCGGCGATCGAACCCAGAAAGGTGTCATTGTTCATAACGTCAAACGGGGAGTCGGTGGCCTGCGCGATTTTGGCTTGGGTCAGGTTGTACTGGTTCATCTGGTTCAGGTAGGCCATGGCCTGGTCTGGTGGCAGCGGGGCGTTGGCGTTAGCGCCGGCTGCGGCACCCATGGATGCTCCGGCGCCGGAGGTAATGCTGTCCATCGCGTCGGCCGAGACCGGCATCGGGTTCTGCAGGAAGTTGGCCTGGACGTTCTTGATGATGCTCGACACCTCATGCTGGATCAGATAGCCGACGATGATTCCCAGAACACCGATGGCGCAGGCCAGATAGGCCGGCGAGGGTGGGCCGATTGCGGAAACACAAGACGCGCCAACAGCGGCGGCGTTGCCGACCTGGCTCATCATGCTGCCGAATTTGCCGCCGATCATGCCGCCGGCAGCGCTCAAGGTCATGCCGCCGAGCTGGACGACACCAGTGACCCAGCCGGCCGGGCCTTTGAACAGGTCACTCAGCAGACCAGCTCCCTGACCAACCGCGGCCATCTCGATCGCCTTGTTAGCATCGGCACAACTGGTCTTCATATTGCTGCTCATCGGATTGAACGGGGTGTCCTTCAGCGCGTTCTGGATGTAGCCGAAGATGGTGTTGTCTTTGTCTTTGGCGTTGGAATCCATGACCACCGATGAGGTAAACAGCGACGGGCTGCCCGGCGTGGTGTCATCTTTGACCGCGCTGGTGCTGAAACTGCCGGCCGGGTCGAGTTCGCCGCTCATCATCTGGTAGCCGAACGAATCGGTGCCGGACTTGGTCTTGACGTTGCCTTTCTCGTCCTTCATGACGGTGGTCAGCAGACCGGCGATCTGGGAAATCTGCTGCGGGCTGGGACCCGACCCTTGCCCGTCGCCAGCCGCCCGGATCGCGCTGGCCACCGACATGAAGGTGGCAGCGTACTTGATCAGGTACGAGTATTTGATGATCTTGACGGCGATACTGACATCCCGCAGCGCGCCCGAAGCGCCGCAGACCATGCCGACAGCCGCCTGCACCGCCGCTGACGGGCCGCTGTTCAGCTTGCTGTTGACACCTTCAACCACGCCGCCGGCCCGCTTGACCATACTGGCGTTGTCCTCAACCACATCAGGTTTAGCCGCAGTCTTGCCCTGCTGCAGGATGTCATTTCCGCCGCTTTCGGTGGTGGGTTCGGCCGGCGGTGGTTTGAAGCCGGTGGCGTTGGTGCTGGTGTGGTCGGCCGGGTTGACGGTGGCGGCCAGTTCGGCACCCAGGGTGTTGGGATGGTCGGTGGCGGCCAGTTCGGCACCCAGGGTGTTGGGATGGTCGGTGGCGGCCTTGGAGTCGGTGGAGTCGGCGACTTGTTCGTCGAGCGGGATCTGTTTGCCGGTCTCGTCTTCGCCGACGGTGTCCGACAGCGGCACGTTTTTGCCGATGCCGAATTCGCGTTCGACGTTACCGAAAGCCTCATCGCCGTAGGTAACAGCGTCGGGCTGGTTGGCCGGTTCGAGGGCCGCGAATTCGCCGGCCAGGCCGGGGCTCTTTTCGCCGAGCGTCTCCAGGTTGTCGCCGGTAATCTCGGTGCGGGCCTCGCCGGCGGTGGTCTCGATACCGGTCGGCGCGCCACTGGAATCGCGGACGATTTCGCCACCGTTGGCTTTGATCGAGTCTTCGGCGGCCTGGGAGACGTTGCCCATTTTCTCGTCGGTGCCTTTGTTGGCCGCGTCATCGGCACTGACCTTGCTGGCGCAGGCTTTCTTGATTTTGCAGGCCCACAGTTTCTGGACATGATTCTGCATCGACGCGGCTGCATAGTCGAACTTCTTCTCAATGACCGACTCGATCTTGTTGATCAACAGCCCCGGTCCCAGTGCGACGCTGGCACCGCCGGCCAGAGTGGCACCACCACCAATGACCCAGCCAATAATTCGTCGCTTGACCTTGGATTGAAGTTTGCCCTTGCCTTTGCCCTGTCCCTTGCCTTGGCCTTTGGACGGCGTCCAGTTCATCGGATTGGCACCGGCTTGGTTGCTGGCGTCAGCGCCCAATGCATCAGCGGTGCCGATGCCGTGGTCGGCCCGGCTGAGCGACTTGGCCCGGTTGGCGTAAGACTGACTTTGGCGAGCCGGATTGCCGGCGTCGCCCATATCTCCGCCAGTCAGGCGTTGATTCATCGGGTTGGCCATACCAGAATTGCCCTGCTCAGCATTGGCCAACGCCTGCTGGGTGGCGGATTGCGGATTCGAGTAGTCTTTGGCAGCTGACTGATCGGTTGGGGTGTGGAAGTCTGGTTCACTGTTGTAGCCCGAATCGTCGCCGGGCTCGTGATGAATCGCGGCCTGGTCGGGCGGGCCGTGATGAAAGGTTGTGCCGGGGGAGTATAAGCCGCCAGTTTGCGGATCGTCGGTCAGGCCATCCGCCCGGTCTCTCAGATCAGGCGGCATAGACCAGACGGTTCGCCCTTTCGCGCAGTTAGGATTGTCAGCCGCATCCGGAGGTGTTTACCGGTTCGCGGCAGCCAGGTGTGTCTTTGCATAGATGACCTGGCTGCCGGGAAGCGGCAAGTACTGGTGTCTGACTGAAAATAACGGCAAATAACATCGCGGAGTTGGTGGTGCGCGATGTGGCGATTCGGGTCGGTTACGACGGAGGATCGGCGATCTGTCATAGCTATTTGATGGTGGTGTTGGGCTTATGGGCGTTAACTGCGGCTAGTTGCCACCCCAGATCAGCTAGTCGCAGTCGGATTCCGTCAGGTTCAGGGTATTGAACTGCCGGACTGATACGCCCTGTCGGGCGGACGCTGATAAGATGATTAACATATGCAGTGTTAATTGACGTCCGCCCGACAGGGCATACCGGATACTAGCTGTTTTGTGGTTGCGGGGTTGGCGGCTAATTGTTAATGGGCGGTGTGCCCAGACGGGCGGACAATTTCTATAACTTGATGGAGTTATACTTATATGAAGTGTTATTGTCCGTCCAACCGGAAACATCGCGAATCTAAAGTACTAGGCTAGGACATTAGCCTCCTCCGTGGTCTCGACACCATCCCTCATCAAAAGTTTCCTCCAATGTGGCTGCCTGATCCGCCGCTACTGCGTCTGTCGTTGATTCTCGGGCCGGCACTGTCCGTGTTACCCGATGGCGATGGCGGCGTGACTGGGGCTGCTGGCGGGGCTGGAGTGGAGGGGCGGTCGGTGCCAAGAATGGGAACCGTGTAGCCGCCTGACGAGTCAGCATCGTAAGTTCGGCCGCCAACAGTAGTGGTCGGAGGGGGCGGCGCCGCCGGATCATGACTAACCGAAACACCGCCGCCACCAAATGAATTGGCGTCGTCCTGACCGGCTGGCGTGTCTACCTGATGCTGTTGAGCCACACCTTGGACCGGAGTATTGCCGGTACCACGTAGGCCAGCGATGATCCCTTGGTTAGTGGCCTTAGTGCGACCGAATTGTTCGTTGGTTACCTGGTTGGCAGCGTCCTGAAGGTGGCTGTATTGTGCCGACCCAGACGACACATGGGACATTGTCTGCCCCAAGAACCCACCATGCGCGCTGACGAGATCATCAGCCGAAGCTTCGGCTGCCCAGTTCTGAGCGAAACCGGCTGCGCTGTAGTTTCCGCCCTCCACGAACTTGCCCTGCATGTCGGAATTTTTGGCCAGGTAGCCAGCCTTCATGGCGCCTTCTGCCGCATCTTTGCGCACCGAGCGTCCTGCCTGTCCCTTGAACCGGTTAGCGATGCTGGCCAAAGCTGCCTCGGTTTCGACGCCTGGCACTAGACCGGCCATGTCACCGTTTTGCGCCAGTGCCCGGATTTGGTAATCGGTAGCAGGCTTTTTACCAAGTAGCATGTCGTTCTTGTCCTGCTGTGATAGACTGAGGACCTGGGCGTGCGCGTACTTGACCATTTCGTCATCGCGGCGCAGCGCTTCGTTGGAACCGACCGCTGACGCTCGCTGCAGGCCACGGTTGTTCTTCAGGCCTGGGATCTTGGTGGCTCCTTTGGCTAGACCGCCTTTGACGCGCAGGCCACCACTTCGTATGCCAGAGTTCTGCCAGCCGGTTTTGGCCGCTCCGCGTGCCCGGTTCTGGGCGCCCTTCATCCGGCCGGCAGCGAATCCGCCGACAGCAGCCCCGACTGAACCGAGAGCCTTGAGCGAGCCCTTGAGGATAACCGGGATCAGGAACAGTGGCAGGACCGAGGCAGCGGCGGCCGCGATCTGCATGACGAAACCGGGGCCGGTGCAGCCGGTTTGGTCGTTACAGGTGCTGCCGGCGAACACGGCGGCACCGAGTTGGCAGAATCCGTACATCAGGGCAATGATCGGGAAGATCAGCAGCAGGCGGTAGAAGGCGTTCCACCACTTCTTGAACAGGCTCTGGGTGTTCGGCAGCAGCGCCATGGCGAACGCGATCGGCGCGATGATGGTCAGCGCGAGGACCGCGACCTGGCGGATGATCAGGATCAGGAAGATCATCAGGAAGGTAATGATGGCGGCTAGTGCGATCAGGCCGAGCGCACCGGAACCGGCCATCGCGATGACACCGCCGGCCAGTAGGACACCGCCAACGACCGCGCCGAAGGTGCCGGTGGTGCCAGAGCTGCCGAAGCTGGTGCCTTTGGGGACCACGCCAGCAGCGGTCTGGCCCAAGAAACCAAAGAGGTTTTGCCCGATGATGTTGCTCAGGTCGATCGCGGCCATGCAGACATACCAGGCCAGGTTGAGCACGACCGCGATCAGCAGCAGGCGCGGCAGCGTCTTCTTAACGTTGTAGTTGCTCATCATGCCGGGGCCTTTGTCCCCGCCGACCGCTTCGGAGTAGATGATGACTAGGAACAAGACCGCGAGCAGGACGTTGGCCATCGCCAGGAATTTCTGGTACACCTTGTACGCCGGGCCGTTGATCGCGTACGGTCCGCTGGTGTCGTTGATGGTCAGGAAGTCGCTGACCAGACTGAACAAGCCGTCAGCTGCCTTCGACAGGAACGTCACTACCGGGCAGATCAGCCATCCAACACCGTCGATCGAACAGTCGGATTTAGGCGGCGTGTTATCCGTCTTGGCTGTAGTAGTCGGTGATGCCTGGGTCTGGCTGCCGGCCGCTTTGCTGTTCGCCTTGTCGCTTTGGGCCTTGGACAACGCCCCTATGGTGCAGTACTGGATGGCGTCGGCGTGACCGCTGTAGGTGGTATTGCACCAGGCAGCGGTCTGGCCGACACCATTATCGCAAGCAATTTTGGCGGTAATGGCCTGAACCGCGCCACCTCCAGCCGCAGGAGCCGTCGAATAGAGCGTGCCGGCTGGCAGACCATTACAAACGGCGGCCGGATCTGGCGAAGCGGCCGCGAAACCGGCCAGACAGGCGTTGTAGAGCTGGGTGCCGCCATCGGTCTGCGTTGTGTATGGGCTACATGTGTCGCTGGCAGTAGCACCGCCGGTCGCGCCAGTAATCCCATTTTGGCAGGTGTCCAATTGTGTGAGGTTGACGGTTGTGTGATGGGTTCCTCCACCGATGCTGATATAGGCATACTTTTTGGTAACTGACTTGTATTGAGTGTTGCAGTAATCTTGAGCCGCCTGGGCCTGCACTTGGGAAGCATCTTTCTTGATAGTGGCACCAACGTCATTTTGTAACGCCTGGGCTCCAGCCGATGGTCCTCCGC
>Ga0123357_10003755_pt1 | contig 17555 bp, 17 predicted proteins | sample TergutEmb28metaG_FD_89873 | JGI IMG/M metagenome (GOLD analysis project Ga0123357, IMG submission 89873) | Embiratermes neotenicus P4 segment gut microbial communities from Petit-Saut dam, French Guiana - Emb289 P4 | ecosystem: Host-associated > Arthropoda: Insects > Digestive system > Gut ... | reverse complement strand
CCGTTCCATATCTGCCCTGTTGCCATATAGTGCGCTACGGCTTCTTCAAAGCCGGGTCGTACTGTTACAACCACTCTTGCCATTCCTGCCTGCATAAAACTGCGGAAAAGAGCATCGTTGCTGTTGAACTTGTACAATTCAGCCCAATTTTCGCTGTTTGCCCAGTAGTAAGGATAGAAAGTGTAACTCATTAAGTCCCATTCAAATGCCTGCTCCATAAATTTCACAAAACTGCTGTAGGCATCCATTGTCTGGTCTAAATTAATTTTAAAATCAGTTATTGTTTCTCCATCGTACATTTTCTTTCCAAACTGCCTCTCTCTGCTGGTTGCTTTGTTTGGAGGGAGCAGATATGATATACAGTTTTGTCTTAATACTGTCTGCTCAATTTGACGGTAAAAGAGGGGATTGCTGTCGAGCAACTTTTCTCCTTCTTCTACTTTTCCTGCAAGCGATTGATTGTAGGCATCCAATTGGCGCTGATATCCTTCCATAATCTTTTCAAAAGTTTCCCTTTTCCATTGCACTATTTTAGTTTCATCTATTTTAAGGTTAATAGAAAAGGCAATACTGAAAGCCATATAGTTCAAAATACTGTAACCGAAAGAAATATTATCCTTATAACCTTTCAAAGTATATGTATTGGGATATATATTATTGTAACCCTTCATATCGCTTTCTATTAAATCTTTCTTTTCTGTAGAATACAATTTAGTATCACCGAATGCTATGCTTACAGCATGTCGTTGTTTTCCTTCGTCCTCGTCATATCTGCAAAAAAGTTTCAGCGAAGCGCTCTCAGTAATATAGCCTTCGGGCAGTTCAATATCAGCCGAACCTTCAAGTATTTCGTCTCCCCCTGCCTGCGCTCCTGCAAAAGATTTATTTACCTTAATTGTCTCTAAAGGATATTCATTAACAGACGCTTCATATTTTGCAGCCAAGCTCTGATAGTTATGTTCAGTGATTTTAGTAAAATCAGAGATGATGGTAGTTGTTGGGTCTATTGGCTTTTGCATAAGATTATTATTATTATCACCATTACTGCTTAAAGTCATGGCAATCTGGTGCAGTTTTGCAGGTTGGGGTATCATAAATTCATACATCAGCCGCTTGCCGTAGTTGTAGATACGATTTCGGTAAACGGCATTGATAAACCTGTACACTCCCGAAACATGCTCGCCGCTTTGCGTATTGTCAAAACGATGTCTGTTTTCCTCGGTAAATTCTTCGGTAGTGCTTACTGTCCTTTCATTTTTTACTCTTTGCAGAATCCGCTCCGAAGCCCGCTGCGTAATTTCCTTAGCCCTGTCAATTGCCTGACGGTTGCTCTCCTGCTTTGAAACATTTGAAGCATAACTTGCTCCTGCATTGATAGTTGCGGGTCCATAAGTAGCGCTTACATCAGCATGAGCGGCAAATTGCCGGTCTTCCTCCAACATTTTGGCAATTTCGGTCTGCATTTCAAACCTGTCGGTAGTAGAGATGTCGGTCATTTTTTCCGTTTCCAACTCCTGAGAGTCGGTTTCTACTATTTTGGTTTGCCGGAAACTTGTCGTAGTTTTCTCTCTGAGTTCACGAGCCATAACATTTTCTATATTCGCTACCTCTCCTGCTTCGTACCTGCATATTTTCGATACTACCTTTTGATAATCGGCAATGCCCAATCGGCGGTATCCAAATGAATTGGGTGTAAAGTTAATATCCAAATCGTCAATTTGACTATCGTCGATAACCTGTTCAAGTTTGCCGTCGAAAGTTCCAGTTAATTTGAAATTATCGATTTCAAATTTATATTTCAGTCCATTTGTAAAAGTAAAAATACCCGAAATGCCCTTAACATTGATGCTGTCGGATGTTCCAAGTCCATTATTAAACATCTCGCCCAAAGTCAATGTGTTTCCTTGACGCGATGGAACGAAATAACTGTCAATTCTATCTTCTCCGGTTTTATATTTCAAATGATAAATAAACTGCTGAACATCATAGCCGGCAGGCAATATCACACTCATATAAATATTGTTTCCGATTGTTTTTGGGTTGTTGACAATGAGAAATTTGAAAAGGTCCTCGGTCGGAACAATATCTTGCAAATCTACAGTTGTAGTGCCAACAACCACTACCGGAATAGTGGTTACTACTGTATCTACAATTTGATTTTCTTGATTGTGCAAATTATCTGATAGTATATCTGCCAGTTTGTCAACAGAACTAATATTACTTAATGTGCTAACTTGACTCGGAAGCACTGCAAGAGAGCCTCCCGAAAGTCCATCCTGTATTGCCTGTACATTAAGTACTGACGGAACAAATTGAAATTCAGGCAGTTCCGGATATTCCACATCGGGCTGGTTGTAAAGTTCGGTTTTGTCGTAAGCAGCGCCATTGTACCTTTGCCCAATGGCTCTTAACTGCGCATTATATTCTGCCTGATATGCGGCTAACTTCGACTTTATTTCTGCCTGATGTGCATTTTGAAAACTTGCCAATTCCGCTTTATACCTTGCTTCTTCATTTTCGCGGTGATTATTCTGAATTTCAGTTATTTCGGACAAAATTGCCTTAATATTCTCAGATGCTATTTTTGCATCCTGTATTTTCCGTGCATCCAATAGTCTGCGAGGAATTATGCCATCATAGTTTCTCGCCGCGGTGTTGCTAATTTTAGCATTTTGAGTCAATGCAAGTTCGTCAAAGAGTTCATTCGACAACACAACCCTTGCCGAAAGCAGTTGTTTTATCGCCTCTTCATCAAAAGGTTCTTCGATAAGAAGATTCTTGTTCTTCAGAATATTTTGCAAAACAAGCAACTGAATAACCGCCTCTTTTACATAAAAATCCTTTTGAGAAAGCACCTGATAATACAAATTATCCCAAAGTTTAACTTCTTCGGCAGATGATAACTCTTCTAACCCATCCAATCTGACTGCCAAATCATTTGGGCTAATGGTATTCCTGTTTCGGGTAATCCAGTCGGACAACTCAAAATGTTGAGGATACAAATCTGCTATTGCGTTTTCGTTTGCAAAAGCAGCAAAAGAGACTGCAGCGGCATTCATTGCATCCCATTTGCTAATTGTTCCTTTCCTTTTTGCTACTGCAACATGAAATATGCTGCCTGCCTTATCAGAAATAAAAACGAAACGTTTATTCTGATTTTCTCTCTTTGCTAATTCCGGGTTTCGCAAACTTACGAAACGGAATAACGGGGTCTGATTACTAATTTCTTTATCCATTTTTTTTAAAAATTAAAATTGTTTATAATATGGTTATTTATAAATGTTTTCACGTTGAAAAGGTAACATTTCATTTAATGGTTATATCATCATACTTATAGTTACTAAAACCTCCAAACAGTTCATCATATATCTTTAAATAACGATATGTCGTAACAATTATTATTTCCATTTTCTACCATGATTTATAATAACGTAATGTATCCGGAAATAAACAATCGGAATTGTAATTTATTTTATGTATCCATTTCTTATGTTCATATTTAACAAGTATAGTTGTATCATTTAGTAATGACATTTCTGCAAATTTTTCATTTTTTGCAGGTTTTTCTGATTTGATACTTTTAAAAAGATTGAAATATCCTTCACATGGCGCTCCGTCAATATACTCTATATTCCAATATAAAACAATTTTGTCTTTCAAAAAAGTTGATTTGAATATAATTTCACAATTAGCATTCCAATCAATGCTAATTTTATTATTTCCAATAATAAAATACGATACTATTGTACCCCAATGACTTAAATCATCCTTTTTGATTGGGTTAGAATATAGTTCATACAATGTAATATTATGATTAGCAGCATGTTTGTTTGTGTCAATATCCAAAGTATTTATTGTTATTATCATTGAAGAATCAACAACAGTATTATCATTTGAATACTCATTTGTATTTTTCTTTTGTTGTTTATTACATGCTGTCATCAAAAGAAAAACTATCAAAAAGCGACTGATATTTCTTTTATAAATCCACATAAACTATGTTAATTAAAATAATAATGTTCCCTTTTTTGATTTTATAGCAGTTTCTCCTTTTAATTCATTTGCAATATTTTTTACAAATTGAATTTTTGCATCTTCCAATCCTATTTTTTCTTGACTTCCTCCAGGCAATGAAGGCCAAGTCCCATGTAATTTTACAGCAGCATTTTCTACATTACCAGTTTCAATATCAATAATAATTCCTTTTGCTCTAGAATTATATTCTTCTTGCCGTTTAATTAATACTAAAGCACCTTTATCTTGATTCTCAGGCGAAAAATCTTTAAAACCTAAGGATTCCCAATCCTTATATATAAATTGATACGCACCCGCTGCAGTAGATGGAATGCTATATCCTGGACCAGAATATAGAATATTAGGATGTTTAGAATAGTCATCGAAAGTAAAATTTCCATAACGAATATTGTATGCTAATGGTTTAGCAACCTCTGCTCTACCTTTAGTTCCTCCTGCCTCAGCCTGCCGAATTAATGTTAAAAATGCTCTCAAATTCAACTCTTCATTCTTCATTCCTACCCCCGAAGATACTTTAATAAGTTCTGCATCTTTAAATTCTCCCTTATTTATTTTATATATCAACTTTTTGGCTTCGTCTTTAGTAGTACTATCATCAAATAGCATTACGTCGGTTATAATAGGAGGGGCTAATCGAATTATTTGTCCCAACAATGTACCGTCTTTTGCATAATAATATCCTTCAGGCGCTTTTGGTGAATCTTTGGTTGAATAATTATCGTACGGATCTGGAGTCATAAATTCCGATACTGCCGACAGCCCATCGCACGCAATAATTGCAGTGTGTTTTAAATATGGCACTAACAAATCTGTTATTATCATATTTTGTGGAACAGATACAGTTATTTGTTGCTTACCATTAGGGTTTATCGAGTAAGTAGATAGCAAAGGTAAGAAAATCCCATTAATATAAATAATTGCATTGTCTGTTTGCAAGTTCTTTGCTGTAACTTCAAAAGTCAGTTCAACTTCTCCGGTATTATTTTCAGATGTTTTACATCCGATAAACTTTATAGATAGTTCTTTTTGAGCCGCTTTGGCTGCCTCTCTCGCTTTTCTTGCTTCTTGTTCCGCTTTTATTTTGTCGCCTATTTCAGCAAGGCGTACATAGGCATCGTCAAATGGAATACCCAATCTTTTCCATCTTTCTAATTGTTCGGTCGTCATACTGTTACTGCATTGTTCAACTTATTTTTATTCAAAAAATTATCCAATCCCTCACAGGCATAAAGAGAAAAAGGTTCTTGATTTTTGAGAATATTTACATTTTTTATTTTTAAACTTTTATTTTTTAGCAATAAAGTGTATAAATCCAAGTTGTTATTAAAATTATAATTCGGTGGTAATGCAACCTTTTTATTCAATCGGCAAACAACTCTGTTATTGCAGTTTCTATCAACCAAGTTGCGACCATTAAAATAAAGGTCAGGATTTGACCACATACAATCCGCTGTTTTATTGCTTTGGCAGCCAAAAAACAAAAGACAGAAATATACAAAAAATATTTTTTTTATCATAACTAATAATTTTATAATTGATCTTTGCATTGACATTTCCAATTAATTGATGTCCAATAGAATGCTTCAAAGATGTCAATTCTGTTCTTTGGCATATCAATTTCGTTTGTATTCAATACTTTACTTACTGTATCAACACAATACCCGTAATTGCTAAAACTATATGAAGGTTTTGTATTCAATTGTTCTTTCGAAATTAAAGTCCAGTTTTAGCAAACATACTAATATTATGATTTCTTTATTTGCAGTTTTCATAATCTAAAATGTCTTTCTACTACCATCTTTTCTTAAAACATAGTCAATCTCTACATCTTTATCATTTAATAATCCATTCTGAATTTTTTAAAACTACTCCATCATATATTTTTTTTTCGTAATAGAACAATTTGTTCATTTCAATCGAATCAATTAAATATTTATTTTTAATTTCAAAAACTGTTTTTAACCCGATAGTATCTCCCTTCATAAGTTCATTTAAGTCTGCATCATAATAGTTTATATAATTTATACGTTTTTCATATGAATATTTATTTGAATTTTTATTATAAATAAAAAAATTTTCTGAAAAATTTCCTTTAGATATCGCGGTATAAACAATAAATGAAGGTGGATATATTTTTTCATCAAGGATACACGATTGCTTGTTTAACAATGTTACTCCCTCATACATCTGCCTAAAAAAAATGAAATTATTATTTAAAACAGTATCATTATTCCTTATCTGATATATCTCTATAATATCATCCCATTTTAAAGAATCATTTTTATTTTTTTTATAACCGAAATAAATAACAGTTTTAAGGAAATCTGCATTTATTTCTAAAGAATCTTGAATCAATAATGGATTATTTTGTTCATTATATCTCACTATTTTTGTGAATGAACAATTTGCTCTTAATGATTTTTTTTGTATTTTAGATATATACAAAAATATCAGTAATATTATCAACAACCCCAATATTGTACTATTTCTTACTAATGCATTCTTCGTCATATCTAAATATTATTTTCAATATGTTATGTGCAGTTAGCCGCTCAAATCGGGCTTTTTCACCTCCATTTACCAAACGAGAAATTTCATTCACATCATCTTTATCTGCCAGCGTATTCAAATCTAACACACTACCATTTGTCAAGAGTTTACCATAACGCCAAAACCATCCAGAAGAATCAGCTGCAGTTTCCAAAGATTTGCATATTAAGTCAGGATTGGCAATAACATCTACTCCTGAATATTTTTTATATCCTAAATACCCATAAGCGTTTCCTGTCCTTTTATCAGTTTCTCCTTCATGTGTCAAATGTATTAAACCCCTTCCATAATAATTTTTTAAATTAGACGCAGGATTATTTTCAGATAAATCAGTAAAATATCCAGTTTCTGCATAACATTGTGCTAAAAAATTGATTTTTCGGATACATGTATCAATTTTGAATTTATTAAAAGTTTTATTTAAAACTTCTGTGAATTTGACATAATTATTTTGTTCCACTGTGGGCAACAATGTTTCTTTATAGAACAATTTATCTAAATGAAAATAAGATATGGGAAAATCTAAAACTTCGTAAACAGTTTTCCCCTCTTTTTTTACGGGGACTTTAGCTTTGTCATATGTATTATCCCGAAGGTACTTCACAATATTTTTTACTTCCTCTACTGTAAAATCCCTATAACAAAAGCAAGTTGAATCTTGTTTTGTTTCTGTTTTACACTCCAACTCAAACTGTTCCGATACTGCCGACAGCCCATCGCACGCAATAATTGCAGTGTGTTTTAAATATGGCATTAACAAATCTGTTATTATCATATTTTGTGGAACAGATACGGTTATTTGTTTCTTGCCATTGGGGTTTATCGAGTAAGTAGATAGCAAAGGTAAGAAAATCCCATTAATATAAATAATTGCCTTGTCTGTTTGCAAGTTCTTCGCTGTAACTTCAAAAGTCAGTTCAACTTCTCCTGTATTATTTTCAGATGTCTTACATCCGATAAACTTTATAGATAGTTCTTTTTGAGCCGCTTTGGCTGGTTCTTTTTTCGTCCAGTTTCCCAGTACACTATCAATGCCTGCTTCCTGCTCGAAATAAAAAATACTGTTTCCTTTCCTTTTTTCTTCCATTATATTTTTAATTTTTAAAAGTTTATAATATTGTTTATTTTATTTATTTTGCAAAGATAATTATTTTTTATCCTGATTTTCTTTCTTTGCTAATTCAGGGTTTCGCAAACTTACGAAACGGAATAAAGTGTTCTGACTACTAATTTCCTGATTCGCTTTTTTTAAATTATTAAATTATTAATATTTATCCCGAAAATATTACGGGATTAACTGCCCTGATTGCCAAAATACAAAGATAAAGAAAAATGGTAAGAAATCTTGCAAAAAGAATATTACAAATGCTTGTTTGCGGCATTGGCATTAGAGATATTGCTACCAATAATATTAAAGATTTGGCTGTAATAGAAAAAAACAGTACCTTTGCACTTTTGAAATACTTTTTTTATTATTTATAAGGATATGAAGAAACCAAAATTTATTAATACCGAAAATAATCTTATTTTAGCAGTTTTGTTTGTAATTATTTTATTTACAACATCTTGTACCGCATATAAAAAATTACCGTATATGCAGACAGCGCAAAATGCAGAATTGCTGAAAACAGTTACTCACCAGCCCAAAATTATGCCCAACGATATTTTGAGTATAACCGTTAATTCGAGTATTGCAGGCGCTGCAACAAGTTTTAATCTGCCTTTGGTTCCCGCAGGCATCAGCAATATAGTACAAAGTTCGGCTGGTACCGGAGGCGGGGGGTCGTTGCAAAATTATCTTGTCGACCAGTTTGGAAATATTAATTTCCCTGTTTTGGGAACTATTAATATTGCAGGAATGACTTTAAAAGAGGCGCAGAATTATATTGCTTCGCTAATTTTTCCTCAATATATTTCAGAAAATCCAATTGTAAATATTCGATTGCTGAATTTTCAAGTGGCAGTACTCGGCGAGGTTAATCGACCGGGAACTTATTCGTCATCTAACGGGCAAATGACCGTCCTTGATGCAATTGCAGATGCAGGAGACCTGACAATTTACGGAAAACGTGACAACATTTTGCTTGTGCGAACAGACGGAAACGGACAAACAAAATTTTTCCGTTTCGACATTCAGGATAAAAATTTTATAAACAACCACGAACTTTTCTTTTTGCAGCAAAACGATAAACTGTATGTAGAAGCCAACAAAGCAAAAGGAAATAATTCTGCTTTCGGCACTATGCAGTCAATGACTTTGTCAATAATCGGGACTTCTATTTCAGTGATTTCGCTGGCTGTGTCATTGTACAGGATAAGTAAATAATATTTAAAAAAACAGATTAATTTTTTATGGAACAGGAAAATAATTATACAACAAATACGGAAAACGACGAATCATTTTCGCTTTCGGAATTTATCCGTGATTATATAAAGCATTGGAAGTGGTTTTTGTTGAGTGTAATAGTGTGTATGGCTATTGCAGGCGGTTATCTGATGATTACACAAAAGCAATATAGCACAAGTTTATCAATTCTTATTGATGTAGAGCGCAGAACTGCCTCCTCAACGCCGTCTATGAGTTTAGACGGGATTTTCAACCTTTCGACCGATAACCTCGCAAATGAAATTGTGATATTGCAATCACCGGATTTGATGCGTACTGTGGTTGATACTTTGCATTTGCAAAATACATATTATGCAGTTCAACGTATGCGTAAAACCGAATTGTACAACAATACTCCCATTTTGGCGCGGCTTTTCAGTAACGACTCTGATGTGATTTCATCTGCAAATTTTTATGTTAAAAAAAATAAAAATAATTTTTCTGTAAAAGGAAGTTACTGGTACAAAGGGGAAATTGAATTTGAAAAGAATATTAATGATATTTCCGAAAAAATACCGCTCTCAGAAGGTACGCATATTCAATTGCAACTTACAGGCAAACCGATGACAGAGGGCGCAAAATATTATGTAAATATCAGGAATGCGCTATCTGCTGCATATAGTTTATGTGCAAATCTTTCGGTAGAGCAATCACTGGATAGGGCATCGGTATTGAAACTTTCACTTTCGGGGAATAATTCGGGGAAAAGCGCTGCTATTTTAAGGGAATTGGTGAAGCAATATAACTTGATGAATGTTAATATGAAAAACGAAATTGCATATAATACAGCCATTTTTATTAATGAACGTTTAAAACAAATTTCAAATGAACTTGGAGAAGCCGAAAGCAATATCGTTTCGTATAAGCAGCAGAACAGCATTGCCGATTTGGGAACAGAGGCACAACTTTTTGTGCAGCAAAGCGCCCAGAACGAACAAAAACTGTTGGACATAGAAACCCAATTGAACGTCATTTCATATATTCAGACATTTATTAACGACCCTTCAAATCAACGTGCTGCCATTCCTAATCCCAATAACGGCATTACAGATATCGGATTATCTCAAATGATAAACAATTACAATACTTCATTACTTGCCAACGATATAAAGTTAAGAGGGATAACCTCCGAAAATCCTGATTATAAACAAATAATGCAGCAGAGCGAAAATACTCGAAACAGTATTATCAGTTCGCTCAATGCGATGAAGCAAACTTATAACGTTACCAAAAACGACCTAATGCGTCAGTTGGCTCAAAGTCGAGCGCGAATCTCATCGGTTCCTCAACAGGAAATGGGTTTGCTCGGCAAAGACCGTGAGCAGCAAATAAAACAGAATTTGTTTTTATTTTTAATGCAAAAACGCGAAGAGACAAACCTTACAATCGCTTCCACGCCAAACAAAGCGCGTATTGTGATTTCACCGGTTGAAAACACAGGACCTGTTGCTCCGCGTAACAATATTATTTTATTCGGTGCATTGATTTTGGCAATTCTAATTCCGTTCGCTGTTATTTATATAATGAATTTACTAAAAACGCAAATTAGCAGCAGGCACGACCTCGAAAAAATTTCGCAAGTATCGGTAATCGGACAAATTACAAAAAATGTTACGCAGAATATGATTGCCGTAGAAAAAAATCACTCAACAAGCATAGGAGAAACATTTCGCTCTTTGCGTAATAATATTAATTTTATATTTAAAAATAAAGAAAATAAAATAATAGTAGTAACTTCAACAACCAAGCATGAGGGAAAAACATTTGTAAGCGCCAATTTAGCAGTAAGTTATGCCTTTTCAGGCAAAAAAACGCTGCTTGTTGGAGCAGATGTTCGCAATCCTAAACTGAAAAAATATTTTACATTTACCAATGCAGAGGGGCTTTGTAATTATCTGGCAAAAGAAGACAATTGGCATAATTATTTAAACAAATTAGACATTGATGGTAATTTACATGTAATTCATTCCGGAACGATACCGCCCAATCCTAATGAGTTGTTGATGAGTCCTATGTTTGGAAAACTTGTTGAGGAGGCAAAAAAAGAATATGATTTTATTATTTTCGACAGTGCACCGGTAGGGCTTGTTTCGGATGGATATTTGGTGGCGGCTTTCACTGATTTGACTTTATATGTTATGCGTGAGGGAGTTACCCCAAAAGATTCGGTGAATTTTGTAAATCAGCAAAAAAATGAAAAGAAATTGAATAATATGTATATCGTACTTAATGCCTCAACACTTGACGGTACGTATAAGTATGGCTACGGAAAAGAATACGGTTACAATAATTAGTAATTTTTTATTCTAATTAATATAAAAACAATACTTTCGGCATTTCGCTTGTGTAAAGGAAAATCGGAAGTATTTCTATTAAAAAAATATTCCTTATAGTTTTAAAAAAAATTATAGGGAATGCAACGCTTTATTTTTTATGCAGGAACGAGAAATTTTGTCTTATTGGTATGCAGGGCGCGTAAAATATAATACCGAAAAAAGAATTAAAGATTTTTTGGTACAAAATAATATTACCAATTACATACCTTTTGAGAAAAAAATTATAGAGCGCAATAATTGCCGCATGAGTGTGGCAAGACCGCAAATTCCTTGTTACATATTTGTTTGCACCGATTACAACACTCTACTTACCTTGCCCAAACAATGCGGTTACAATATTTCTTTTGTCAGAAATATTGTAACACATAAAATTCAGGAAATTCCGGACAAACAAATGCAGGATTTAATGTTTATGCTCGATTTTTCGCAAACTAACTCAATTATTGCTGATAATACGCTCAAGCATGGTTCCAAAGTAAGAATAATAAAAGGGAATTTTGCCGGAATAGAAGGCGAACTCATTAGAATAAAGGGGCACAAGCGTGTCGTTGTTCGTTTGGAAGGAATGTTTGCTGTCGCCTGTAATACTTATCTTCCAAAAGATTGGTTGGAAGTAATTGAAAGTTAAAGTTCAAAAAGAATTTATATCAAGTAATAAATAATGAAAAAAATATTCAAATTTAAGAAAACATTAATCATATTTGCGGTTTTGTTGTTGATTATGGCGGGAGTTATTTTTGTTTGTAATGCTGTTATCAATAAAACTGCCGATAACTTGGTTTATAATGATGTTGATTCTATTGCGCACAACAAGGTCGGCTTAATTTTAGGTACTTCAAAATATCTGGCGTTTGGACAGAAAAACTTGTATTTTACATACCGTATCGAGGCGGCTGTTGCATTGTATAACGCAGGAAAAGTGGATTTTTTTGTTGTTAGCGGAGATAATAGCAAGCAAACTTACAACGAGCCGTTAGATATAAAAATCGAACTTGTAAATAACGGCATTCCGGAAAATAAAATTTTTCTTGATTACGCAGGGTTCCGCACCTATGATTCTGTTATTAGAATGAATAAAATTTTCGGACAAACGCAATTTACTATCATTTCGCAGAAATTTCACAATCAACGGGCGGTTTATATTGCAAAGCGTTTGGGTTTGAATGCGATTGGTTTTAATGCAAAAGATGTGTCGGCATATTATGGTTTCAAAATTAAAGTTCGTGAAAAATTTGCAAGAGTTAAAGTTTTTATTGATTTTTTGATGAATAAAAAACCGAAATTTTTGGGAGAGCAAATAGAAATAAAATAACAATTTTTAACAAACATTCTATTGTGAAAAAAGCAGAATGTTCGGTCATTGTGGTAAAGAATAAAAAAATATAACTTTTCGGGAATTTTTTCCAAGAAAGTTATAACTTTTCGGGAATTTTTTCCAAGAAAGTTATAATTTTGCAAAGAATCAAATTTTAAAAATGATAGAAAGAGGTTTAGAAAAAATTATTCATACCCGATTGAATAAGGGAAAAGTTATTATTCTGCTTGGCGCTCGTCAGGTGGGCAAGACTACTCTTTTACAGAAAATTTTCGCCGATAATGATGATGTAGAGTGGCTTAACGGCGATGAACAAAGCACAAATGCCTTTTTTATGGATATTTCTGCTGTGCGGTTAAAACAATATTTTCAGGGGAAAAAATATCTGATTATTGACGAGGCACAGCAAATTGAAGACATCGGCAGAAAACTGAAACTGATGGTTGATAACATAAAAGATATGCAGGTTATTGCTACCGGTAGTTCGGCGTTTGAAATTGCCAACAAAACCAACGAGCCGCTGACAGGTAGGAAATGGGAATATCAGATTTTCCCGATTTCGTTTGCCGAAATGGTTAATAATCACGGACTTATGCGCGAAAAACAACTTCTGCCGCAACGTCTTATTTACGGCTATTATCCCGATGTTATCAACAATGTGGGCGAGGAACGGATTGTGTTAAAGCAACTTTCCGATAGTTATCTTTACAAAGATATTTTACGTTGGGAAGGGATTCAAAAACCGGATAAACTCATAAAATTGCTGCAAGCATTGGCGTATCAAATCGGCTCGGAAGTTTCGTTTTCAGAACTTGGGCAAATGGTAGGGCTGGATTCAAAAACTGTTGAAAAATATATTAACCTTTTGGAAAAATGCTTTATCATATTTCGGCTCGGTTCCTTTAGCCGAAATATGCGGAATGAATTGAAAAACAATAGGAAAATATATTTTTACGACACAGGAATCCGTAATGCCCTGATAGCCGATTTTTCGGATGTTTCGACGCGGCTTGATATTGGCGGACTTTGGGAGAATTTTGTGATTGCAGAGCGTAGAAAAATGCTTGAATATCAGCAGATTTGGGCAAACAGATACTTTTGGCGTACCAAACAGCAGCAAGAAATTGATTATCTTGAAGAAAAAGACGGAAAAATTTTTGCTTACGAAATAAAATGGAATGCTAACGCAAAAGTTAAAAGTCCGAAAGTTTTTTTGAATAATTATCAAAATACTGATTTTCAAATAATTAACAGAGAAAACATAGAAAATTTTTTATTAGTTGATGGTCAGTAATCACTATGGAGCAATTAAAAAATAGAAATAGCGTAAGTTTTTAGGCACAACACATAATTTTTGCTTGAAAAGGCATAATTTACATAATCGCAGTATGCTGAAAAAGCCACACCTAACCTCCCACCTTTGTGTAGCCATGTGAGGAATTTAAGAGATAAAATTAAAAAAAATAAATTTTAAAAATTAAAATAAATGAGAAAATTTAGTTTTTTCTTTAGTGTTATATTAATTGTAACAATTTTGTTTAGTTCTTGTGGAAAAGATGATGAACCTAACCCACTTACTTACGATGCTGGTGTTGTTATTAATGGTGTTAAATGGGCTACCCGCAATGTTGATAAGCCCGGTACTTTTGCTTCCACACCTGAAAGCGCAGGTATGTTTTACCAATGGAACAGAAAAATTGGTTGGAGCGCAATCGACCCTATGGTAAATTCTAACGGCGGTACTGAATGGGATGCTACTTATCATAATAGCACATGGGAATGGGAACAAGCCAATGACCCTTGTCCACAAGGTTGGCGCATACCAACTTTAGACGAAGTTAAAACTTTGTTTAATTCCGGTAAAGTTAAGCATGAGTTGGTAGAGCAGAACGGTGTTTTTGGTATAAAATTTACCGATAAAAATACCGGCAATAATCTTTTTTTGCCTGCTGCGGGAGACCGTGGCAGTAGTATCGGTAAACTATACGATGTCGGTGTGTACGGTTACTATTGGAGTAATATGCAGTACAATGATATGTACGCATACAGCATTTTCTTCAATAGTGACTACAACTTGCTCGACATCGTCAATCGCAGGGCTGGGCTATCGCTCCGTGCGGTCGCACAATAAGGTTGACTATACAAAGTAATAGAAGAGATGAATTTTGAACAATTATTTGTACAGATTACCCCGGAGGAAATCAGTGATGACGTATTTACATTGGTAGGGAAAGTTTTTCCGGTGGTTACTGCGGGCAGAAAAGACCATTATAATTCTATGACAGCGAGTGGAGGGGGTATGGGACTTCATTTCAGGAAGCCTACAACATGGTGCATTTTTGCATCAAGTCGTTATACACTTGAAATCATTCAAAAAGAACAAACATATACGCTCTCTTATTTTCCGAGTGAGTATAAGAAGCAAGTACTCTTTTTAGGAAGTAAATCAGGACGAGACAGCGAGAAAATGAAAGAAGTTGAATTGACAAGTATTCAAACACCTTCAGGAAATATCTCTTTCAAAGAAGCCCGACTGATTATTGAATGTAAATTAACTCAAATTGCTACAGCCAATGCCGAAGATTTTTACTCTCAAGAAGCAAAAGACTATTTGAAAGAAGCCTACATAGATGAAAACGAAATTCGTAAATATGTATTTGGAGAAATCACTCATGTTTGGAAAAAGAAATAAATTAAATCTGAAAATGCCTTCACATAACAAGCGGTTTGCCATTGTCTCGTGGGACAGTGAATTCACCTCTCATCCGAACATTTGTGTAAATATGTTTGCCGCCAAGATGCTAAAACATTAGCCGACACCCGTATAGCACAGCAAAAATCTGACATATATGTTGCCAAAGAATAATTTTATTGACATAGAAAATAAATTGTATTTTTGTAGTTAATAATTTAAAGTAAATATAAAAATAATAAGATGGAAAAAATAGTAAATCTTCATATAGAAAAATTGCCGGAAGGTGTTTATTTGGCAACCTCAGATAATCTACAAGGGCTTGTTGTTCAGGGGAATAGCATCACAGAAACTGTTGAAATTGCGAGAGATGTTGCAAAGAAACTCATTGAGGCACAAGAACAACAAATTGTAAATTTAGCAATGTTTAGTAATTCTTTTAACTATCCATTAGTGGTTACAGTATAGTATTATGGGACGATTATCGGGTTTCAAATATAGAGAAATAGTAACTTTGTTGAAAAAGGTAGGCTTTGAATTTTATAGACAGGCAGCAGGAAGTCATGAAATTTGGTATAATCCTCAAACGAATAGATTTACCACTATTCCAAATCATACAGGTGATATGCCAGTTGGACAAAGAAACCATCTTGTCTATAAGAACAACAGGAGAAATTGTGAATTCTTTTGCAACAATTAAAGATTTCATTGAGACAGAGATTGGCGTTGCAGAACAGATGATGATTGCAACAAGAGATGAAAATGGAAATTAACAAATAGGGGAAAAATCCCACCCAACGCACAGTTTAGCATCAGCGGGCGACGGCGCGGGCGGACAAGAAGCGAGTAAATGATGAAAAATAGAGATAAGTAGAAAATTTAACATTGCAAATTTAGAAATAAGAAAAATAATTAATAATTTAATATGAAAATAATAAAAGTAATTTTAATCATTATTGCCATTTTAGCGGTAGTATTTATCGTTATTTGCTCCTATTATGGCGGATTTAAGAAAATCACCTTCAGAATTGAAAATCAGGGAGGTGAAACAGTCGTTTATGAAAATGTTACGGGTGATTACAGCCAATCGGCAAAAGTGTCGGACAGAATTTATAATACGCTATTGAATGACGAAAAGGTAGAAACGACAAAGGGCTTTGGAATTTATTATGACAATCCCCAAGAAGTTGCCAAAGAAAAATTACGTTCCGAAATCGGCTGCATTGTAGAAAATGCAGATAGCGCAACCTTGACAAGATTGGCAGAAAAATACCAAGTAAAAACCTTACCGCAAGATGATTTTGTCGTAACAGAATTTCCGTTTAAGGGGAAACTCTCCATTTTGTTTGGTATTATGAAAGTTTATCCCGCTTTGGACAAGTTTAACAAGGAACATGGGTATATTGAAAGTTCAATTACAGAAATTTATGATATTTCGAACAAGAAAATAACATATCGGGAAGAAATCAGAATGGAATGATAAATGCCTTCGCAAAACGGGCGGTATAGACATTGAATTTTTAAACATAAATAATTTAAAAGGTAAATTATGGTAACAAACATTTCAAGCATTAAAATCAATGCAAGTCTTCGGAAAGTATGGGACATTATAAATAAACCGGAATTTGTGAAACTTTGGCAATATGGTAGTGACCTCCAGACAAATTGGAAAGTTGGCAGTAAAATAAAATTTGTAACAGAATGGGAAGGTGAAATCTTTGAGCAGTGGGGAACTGTTTTAGAATTTACACCAACAAGTAAATTGCGTTATTCATTGTTTGCACCAAGACCCGACCTTGAAGACAAACCTGAAAATTATTTTGAAATGATTTATTCATTGACCGCCGACAATGGACAAACCAAACTTGAAATAATACAAAAAGACAACCGCCCAAATGCAGTTAAAGAGGATGAGCAAGATGGAGAAAACCCAATTTTATCTATGTTGAAACAAATTGCAGAGAGAAATTAAGAAAAACAACGAACGCACAACAAGCAGTTTCACACAAGCGGAGGCGTTGTCTCGTCCAAGCCTTACCGATACCCCCGCCTGACACAAGCTGCTAAAACGTTGTGTGTCATGCGGACAGAGCGCAGACAATCTGACAAATGTAGTATATAAAAAGTTAGAAAAATGAAACAAATATTTTTAATTGTCCTAATAGTAATCACGAGGGGAATCGTGTTTGGACAGGACACAGCAAATAGTATTAATATGGAAACAAAAAAAGCATTAATCAT
>Ga0123357_10003754_pt1 | contig 17557 bp, 13 predicted proteins | sample TergutEmb28metaG_FD_89873 | JGI IMG/M metagenome (GOLD analysis project Ga0123357, IMG submission 89873) | Embiratermes neotenicus P4 segment gut microbial communities from Petit-Saut dam, French Guiana - Emb289 P4 | ecosystem: Host-associated > Arthropoda: Insects > Digestive system > Gut ... | reverse complement strand
TTGCATTACAATCATTATTTGTACTTTTGCAGTAGCTTGTACTGCTAATCATGCCACAAGTGTTTCCATGCGGTTTTTGGTATGTGGCTCTGTCGGTGTGATAGCCCAGAGCCATATTACAAATCAAAAAACGCTAATAAGAATGAAAACAAAAGTCTTGTCTTTGTTGAAACCCAAAACTGCATCATTGGGGTTCACTACCGAAGAACTGGAGGGTGTCGCCGAAAACATCGCACGAAACCTGAAAGAAGATGCAACAGATGAGCAGATTAACCAAGCGATTGATTCTGCATTACCTTTCCTACAGATGTCTCAAAAAGCGGTTACACGCATTGTAAACGCGAAGGAGGAGAAATCCAAAAAAGAACGCGAAGAAGAAGCCCGTAAAAAAGCGGAGGAAGAAGAAGCTGCAAAAAAAGCAAAAGAAAAAGGCGGCGGCGGACCGGATGAAGAACCTAAATGGTTCAAAACATACCGTGAACAGCAGGATGCCAAATTTGCAGCTCTCGACAGCGAAAGAGTTTCAGCAAAACGGATTGCCGATTTTGAAGGTATAGTTAAAGACTTGCCGGAAAAACAAAAAGCATCCGAATTGTCAACTTTCAAACGCCTCGTTCCTACATTCAAAGATGATGAAGATTTTAATTCCTATTTAGAAGAAAAGAAAACATCTATCTTAGAAATAGATCAGGAAAACGCAAACATCGGACTTGGCGGTCTTACAAAGCCCGGAAGAGGAGGGACGTCAAAATCAGAAGAAGAAGATTTCGCCGAACTTATGAGAGGCGTAAATAGTGTTGAACAAAATAAAAAATAATTATGGAATTTAAAGAAGCTCCACAAAAAGGAAACAGTTATACGCATATTTGGGATGTGTCGACTGTTCAGGTTTACGATGGCGGTTTTTTGCTTGACAAATCCAATCTACCGGACGATTTGAAAGTTTTACCAAAAGCTACATTTCTAAAGGTTGATTTGGAAGAAAGAAAAGCCACTGCTGTTAAGACAGTTTCGTTATTCGAGGCTATTACAGCGGCTTCTACTGAGGTAAAAGTAAAAAAGAACCGATTGCTCAAAAATGGAGATGTTATTGGCGTTGGAACAAAAAGCGTTACAATTGGCGATATAGACAAATCAAATGCCGATTACGACAGTTTTGATATAACAGCAAATTCTCTTGGTGCGCTTGCTGCCGATTCAATCCTCCAATCATTCGTGTCCGGTAAGCCGGCTAATCCAGACGGATTTAACTATACTGATGTTCAGATTGATGCAGAACCAAGCGTTACTGTCGTCTATGGCGTTCATGGCGTAGTTTCAGAAAGACTGCCGTTTCCTGTTACAAACGAAATTATTTCGTCTTTGAAATTTTGTCAAATCCTCAAAAAATAAAAATAAATGGAAAAAAGTATTTTGGAAAGGATTCAGAATCCTAAAAATTTTAGCGCTTTCGTAAATGAAAACATGAAAGCGTCCACATACAAAATAGGTTGGGATGCTGAAATGGACGTTGAATATGAAGCGTCTAATAATTGGCAGGCTGCAACCGCTAATTATGCGGCTGCAATGCTTGGAACGGTAATTGATACAAACTCCGACCGAGTGAAAAGAGATATGCCGTCTATCGGAGAAATATCCGGCACATTGGCGCGTATGGGAGATGAGTGGCAAATTCCTAATGACAGATTGAAACAATTTTACTACATGGAGAACCGCTTTCGTCAAAATTCAGTAAACCTGACAGAAGAACAAAAAAAGTCGCAGTTCTCACGTATTGTTAAATATTTATTCAATCCGTATGAATTGGCTGCGATTGCTCCGCATCGCCGTATTTGGGCTCAATATCTTGAGGTATTTTCGGATGGTAAAGTAACGCTGACAAAAACAAACAATGAAGGCGGTATTGTATGGTCCAAACCGATCGAGATTATAAAAAAGAATCTTTTACCTGCTAATCACGTTGTTTGGAATACTTCCACACTCGCTACTATAGATGTTTTGGCTGTTCTCAAATTCATTGAAGAAACAGCTGATAAAGCAGGGAAAAGAATAATTAAACATCGGATAAGCAAGGCTACTGCGGCATTAATCTGTCAGTGTAGTCAGTTCAAAAATCTTATTGGATTAACTCCCGGTAAATGGAAAACCGAAACAACGCCCGGTATTGGATTAAACACCATCAACGAATATTTGGCAGCAATCAATGGTACCGGATTTGCGCCGTTTGAGGTTGTTGATGAGAGAGGATTTACCGCCGATGGCCAATCGTTCAGTTTATTTAAAGATGGCAGAATTACTGCTGTATGCGCCGAACGTGTTGCCGTCCTCAAAGTGTCTGACGCCCTTGAAAGCATAGACCCTGTTCCTAACAAGGTTTATACTTCTTATGTCGATAACCTTATTTCTCAATGGAGAAATGAGAAAGGGCGTTATGTTGCTTATGAAATGTTTGCTTTTCCTGCATTCACAGGAAAGAATGATTTACTGATTTTTGACGTAACTCAAAAAGAAGCCTGATGACGAATTTAGAAGCTATTCTTGAAGATTTACGTCCATATCCGGTGAGAAAAAAACTTATCGAACGAAAGTGCGAAAAGTATAAAATCAGAGCGACCAATGATGTATCAGACGAAACTGTTGTTACAAGAATCGTTATAGATATTCTTTCGCAGATGCTTTCATTGAACAATGTAGCAGAAGGGGGAATGTCAACATCCTTTAACAAAGAAGGTGCAGAAAATCACATCAAATCATTATGCAACGAAATCGGATTGGATAGTTCTGAGTTTGTCAAAGAAGATACCGTAACCTATATTGAGGATTATTAATATTATGAACAAAGAGAATGGCACATTAATGGTAAAGATAAATGAAGGCGACGGGATTGATGAAAACGGAAACCCCATTCAGATGTCTGATACCTTTGGCGAACCTATACCGTGTCATATCAAGGTTAATAGTAAGAGTAATCTTGGAAAGCAAAACGGAAATACGTTTACTGTCGCCTCGTATGTGATTTTAATTGACGAACAACCTTTTGAGGATGGGATTGTGAAATTAACGCAGCACGGACGCGATTTAGGCGAACATTCTGTTTTGTGGTCTGAATATTTAGAAACGCATGCGACTATTAAAATTTTTGTTTGAATTATGCCAATCAAGCGACTGACGTCGATGCAGGAAATTCAGGACTATTTGCAGGAACAGGTAAAACGTAGGGAGAAGGCAATAATTTACAATCTTTCAGCCATTGGAGAAGCCTGTGTGAACGAGGCAAGAACAGGTGGAAGTTACAAAGACCAAACAGGCAACCTGCGAAGCTCTACCGGTTATGTGATTATACAGGATGGAAGAATCATTCAACAAAGTAGTTTTCAGCAAGTAAAACAGGGAGCGCAAGGTGCAAAAGACGGCGAAACATTCGCAAAGCAGCTTGTCAGTAAATTCCCGGAAGGGATATGCCTGATAGTTGTTGCTGGGATGAATTACTCCGGCTATGTTTCGGCAAAAGGTTATGATGTATTGGATAGCGCTGAAGATTTAGCGGATAGACTTGTACCTCAAATAATGAAACAACTCGGATTTACGGTAAAATGACACAAACAGGGCAACAAATAGAAGATTATGTTTTCGGATTGGTAAAAAACAGTCCGCTGGCATCATTAATTAACGGCGGGGTTTATAAATTCGGAACACGCCCGCGCGATTCCAAAAAAGAGGATGCTATCGTAAAGTTTGTTACCGGCTATGATGGTCAAATTCAATCAGGAACAGTAGTTATCAATATTTACGTTCCGGATATTGACGCTTTCAATAATGGCGTTATGGTACGTGATATTAGACGTTGCATTGAAATTGAAACAACCGCCAACGAATGGATAGAATCCCTTACTGCCGAAAATTCAGATTATATGTTCCGCAAAGCGCAAACCATATACACAGAGGAAGAGGCGGAAATAAACCAACATTTCGTATCAATTAGATTAAAATTTAGATTACCAACATTTTAAAAACATAAAATTATGTCAGTATTAGCATGGGGAAAACCCAAAAAATTAGAAGCAGGGAAGCTGGGCGTTAGCGACGCAGCGCCGACAGATTGGATAGAGTTTCCTGAAATAGTTAAAGACACGGCAAAGCTCACCACTGAGCAGGGAAGCAAAACAGAAGCAATCGCCGAAGGCGGCGGGATTGTGGATGTACGGGTTGAAAAAAACAAGTACTCGTTTGAGTGTGAATTATTCGTAAAGACAGGCGATGAAAAGCCGATCGAAGATGAAGATGGAATTGTTTTGGACAGCTATGCCGTTCGCCTCACTCCGGAAGATCCGAAAAACGAAGGTTTCATTATGGATAAAACGAGTGTATCATGCGTAGAAACTTGGACAAGCGCCGACGGAAAGCGTTGGAAGTACACTTTTAGCGGATTAATTCCGAAAACGGGCAAAATTCTGAAGGCGTACTTCGCTACAACGTAAACTATGTCCTTTGCGGTTGGAGGTTAAACCGTATTTTTTATGATAGATACGATAGAGAAATTAACTTGCGATACAATATTGCAGAATCCACAGAAAATCGCTGTGAATGGAAAAGAATATACAGTGGCGCCGCCATGCGTAGCGACACTGATTGAAGTTTCAAAGTACATTTCACAGATTCCTGAAATTAAAGTGGCGAGCGATGGAGCCATGATAATGGAAGTGCTGGCAACGGCGAAAGATTGCGAATGTTTTGGCGATATAGTAGCGATATTGATACTTGGAAAGAAAAATCTTGTGACAGAGAAAAAATATCTGTGGTTGTTCCGGAGAACGGTTGACAATCAAAAGCGGTTGGCAAAAGAGCTATTGAATACGCTCACGCCGGAAGAATTAAACAATTTGATTCTTGAGATATTAAGGATGTTGCAAGTAGATTTTTTTTTCGGAATTTCTATTTTCCTCAGAGACATCAATCAGTTGAAGAAGACGAAAGAAGAAGCGACAGCATCTGGGCAAAAATAGCGGCTATTGCAACCGAATACCATTTAACGCCCGATTATGTCCTTTACGAAATGAGCTATGCCAATCTGATTATGTACAACGCCGTTATACCGAGTTACGACTTGGATGCAGAAAGTGGGAAAAAGAATGAAGAAGTGATAAACGCAGATGATCCAAAAAACAGGGAAAAAGTATCAAAAATATTAGGCGGTTAAAGAATGGAAAATGATAGCGGTAAAATATGGTATGAAGCGAGGATTGACAACAAACAACTGCAAGCGGACGCTCAGAAATCCATTGATGCACTAAAGAGTATCGGGGATACGGCGGTAACAGAGGGGTCGCGAATCGACAATGCGTTTAAGAAGGCAGCCGCAGGTATAGGGCTATCATTGGCAAGCATAAGTGTTTCCGGATTTGTTCAAAAAATGTTTCAAGTACGTTCTGAATTTCAGGACACAGAAAGTTCAATGCGTGTTTTTCTTGGTTCCGCAGAGAAAGCCTCCGACTTTATGAAAAAATTGCAGGATTACGCTTGGTACAATATGTTTGAGTTTTCAGACTTAACAAAAGAAAGCGCCAAGCTGCTCGCTTTCGGAAATGACGTTAATTCCATTATTCCAATCCTTGACAAACTATCCAATATAGCTGCTGGAACAAAAGAGCCATTATCTGAATTTGTAGATTTATACAACAAAGCTAAAAACGTCGGAAAGATTGACGCTATGGGGCTTCAAAGCTGGGCGACAAAAGGCGTTGTTATTACTGACGTCCTCAAACAGATGGGCGTTCAGGTTGATAGCTCAGCTATTAAGTTTGAACACCTCGAAATGGTTTTGAACAAACTTACAAGCGAAGGCGGTATGTTTCATGGTTTGATGAATGAACAGATGAACAATCTCTCGGCAAGTTTTGGCCAATTGCAAGATGACATTTCAATCATGTTCAACGAGATTGGGCAGAAATCGGAAGGCACCATGAAAGGCGCTATCGACATCGCAGATAAACTTGTTAAAAACTATGAGCAGGTAGGGAAAACAGTTCTTGAATTAGCAGCCACATACGGAGTGTACAGAGCGGCGCTATGGGCAGTTATTTCCGCTCAAAAAGTTGCTACAGGTACGCAATATGCAACTGAAATAGCGGAATTGTCTAAACTTCTTCCGCTGAAAGAACAGTCAAAATTTGCCGATATAGAAGCAGCCGTTGCGAGCGGAAAATTGACGCAAGCAAAAGCCGAAGAACTTATTGCTATCAAGGCTAAAGTATATGCTCAATTGGATGAGTTGAAGTCCAATCAAGCTATTGCCGTTACAGAACTTGAGGCGGCAACCGCTTCCCGTAAAGCAGCGTTAGAAAAATCAATAGCTATAAAAAATTCTATTTCAGCCAAGCAAACCGAGTTAGTACAGTCAAAATTATCTGGCGATGCAAAAAAGACAGAAGCGTTACAGGAAGAATTATCTACACTTGCTAAGCAAAAAGACACAGTAGCGATAGAAATGAATAATGCTTCTAAAGCACGGTCGTCGGCACAAAGCAAAGTTAAATCAACATCTACAGCTGTTGAAACGATGACAACAAATATAAATACGGCATCAGAAACAGCTAATGCAACTGCACATAATATTCTTTCCATTGCTAAAACAAAATTGACAGCTGTCACTGCGCGGCTAAACGCAGTTATGATGTCTAATATCTATGTTCTTGTAGCGGCAGCCATCGCAGGACTTATTTATGTTGTATATAAACTTGTAACAGCCGAAACAGCCGCAGAAGCTGCCCAACGAAAACATAATGAGGCATTGGAAAAGGCAAAAGAAAAAAAAGATGCTTTAATATCCAAAACCAATGAATTGATAAACAAAATAAAAGACGAAACTCAAACAGTTTACGCGCAAACTCAGGCATGGAAAGAGCTGCAAAAGGAGATACCGGAAGTTTTCAAAGGAATGACCATGGAAGAACTTAAGAAACTATCTCCTGCTGAAATTCAAAGCCGAATTAATGTTGTGATGGATAACCGCGAAGTTGAATCTGCTAATAAAATGTACGATGATGCTTTGCAAAAAGTAGAACGGTTAAAAAATATGCCGTCTGGACAATTTGGTAACAGGGGGGCGGTTTATTCGTTTTCTAAGCAATTGGAACAAGCGAATGAAGATTTAAAGGTCGCTAAAGAACATATTGACGAAATAAACAGGACAAAAATTGAAGCAGAATTTAATGCAAAACCCGCAGAAGAAAAACTTGCATATTATAATATAGAGTTGGAAAAACTTAAAAATGAACAATCCGAATTGGATGCTATATTACAAAAATCCGATGACGTCAAAAATAAATGGGGTGGCATTAATTTGGAAACAGCAATGAATATTGGACGGCTTGAATTTGTCGGTAAAAAAATTGATGAAATAAAAGGAAGAATTAACAGTTTAGAAGGGAAAAATGAACCTGAACGAGTTAAAAATAAATCATATTGGGAAGAAAAGAAAACAACAGCAGAAAATGCCAGAAGCGCTTTGGATGTTTCTAAAAAGAATTCGGAAGAGTGGAATAAATATACCAACGAAATTGCTAAAGCACAACAGGAAATAGAAAAGTATAATAAACCTAAGACAGGAGATAAGTATAACAATGAATTGCAAAAAAGGTTAGACGCAGAAAAACGATTAACTGAAATTGAACAACAGATGGCATTAGAGCGCGAACGTTTCAATCTTGATATGCGCCAACGGGAAACAGATCTTATGGATGAAAGCTATGATAAGAGATATAGGCAATTAATACTAAATCAAGATAAAGAACTGCAAGCTGTTAAAGAATTTGAACAAGATAAATTAAAAGAACAGCAAAAAATCGAAGAGGAGCAATGGAAAAAGAATGGAAGTGTCGGAACATTCAAGCCCGCAACCATATCTGTCGAACAATTGCCGGAAGATGTGAAAAAACAATCCGAGCAAATGACAAAAGCGGCAAGAGCAACATATAACAAAGGAATTGAAGAAATAAAAAAGGATTCAATACGTGCTTTAGAGGAAGAAAGTATGCGTTTGGCTTCTGCTCTTACGGAACAACTTTATGAGATACGGAAAAACTATGCAGACCAAATAAAAGCAGCTCAGGGTAATGCTGCATTAATAAAAGCATTGGAAGAAAATCGGGATAAAGAAATAGCCAATACTTATAGCGAGAATCGGATAAAGATGATTGAGTTTGATAAGAATATCGCTCTTAAAAAAACAGAATTATCAAAAAACACTTATCTATGGGAAGCAGATTATCAAAAGAAAATACTTGAAATTCAGAAACAAGCGGCAAAGGATACACTTAATGAACTTGAGAACGAACTTGCTAATTCGCCTTTAAATGAGGAGCTCAAAAATAAAATCAAGGAGGTTAAATTACAGATAGACGAACTCAACCAGTCATTAGAAAAAATTCCAACCCAAAAGCTACAAGAAATGCTATCCGGTTTGCAGAAAGTAACAAATTCACTTGGGGGTTTAGGGGGTGAATTAGGCGATGTATTTTCCAGTATAAGCAGCTCGATCGATAATATTAAAGTTGCATTTAGCGATACCGCTTCGACGACTGATCAGGTAAGTGCTGCCATATCCGGAATCGTCGATATTATCAACATGGTTTCTTCCGCATCCGCTAAACGGAAACAGGTTGAACAGGAATTTTATAAAAACCAAATAGCGCTTGCTCATGAATATACACTTGCTCTTAACGAGCAATTACGGACACAAAGTGAAATTTCCGGATCCGGATTTCTTACCGATTATGCCGGAAAAATTAACGATGGCTTCAACGCTCTAACCGACGCCACAAAGAATTATCAGGAAGCGCTCGGAAAACTGTCGGAAGGAAAGGCAAAGGTGGACTTGCGGAATGCTATTGATTGGGGTGCTACATGGAAAGCGACAGGGCAAGGGGCTGCGGTCGGGGCAGCGATAGGCTCTATGATTGTTCCGGTCATCGGAACAGCGATTGGAGCTGTTGTAGGTGCGATTGGCGGCTTTTTTGTTGGTTTGTTTGGAAGTAAAAAGAAAAAAGATGTTACTTCTGGATTATTGGACGTGTTCCCCGAACTGGTAGACAGCGCCGGCAATTTGAATAAAGAACTTGCACAAACCTTAATCAATACCGATCAGGTTGACGAAAAAACCAAGCAACTCATTCAAAATGCACTTGACTGGGCGGATGCCGTCGAAGAAGCGAACAAACAAATCAAAGAAATAGTCACAGATTTAGCGGGCGATTTGGGAAACAATTTGAAAAAATCAATTATTGATGCTTGGAAAGCCGGCGAAGATGCGAGTAAAAATATGTTCGATGCCGCTTCAAAATCATTAGAAGGATTTGTTGAAGATTTGCTTTACTCAACTATTTTTTCAGATGTATTCAAACAGTTTCAACAAGATTTGGTTGATTCGTTAAATCCAGATACCGGAGATGGAATTAATGGAGTTGTCGATGGTTACGACCGATTAATGGACAATATGGATCGTTTAGACGATTATTATATCGCTTTGTTAGATGCAATAAAAAAACGAGCCGGAGAACGCGGTTTTGATATGTGGAAACCGGACGACGCATCGGAACGTAAAGCATCAGCAAAAGGATTTGAAAGTATGTCACAGGATTCAGCAAATGAATTAAACGGTCGATTCACATCAATCCAAGCGCATACGTTTGAGATGAACGAAAATTTGAAAGTAATTGTAACCGCCAATATTGAATCGAATATTATAGCAAGCGACATAAAAAACGGAATGAGCATATTAACCGCTAATTCGGAGCGTATTTTGAATCATTTGGCAGGAATCGAAAACAATACAAAGTATTGCGAACGATTGGAAGGTATCGGGAATGATATGCGGGCTGTGAAATGCGGAATAGACGATATTAATTTAAAAGGCGTGAACATAAGGAAATGACAGGTAATTTACATATAGACGGCTTGGATGTTTATTCCTTATATCGTGTTTTTATAACAGAAAGCGGGTATAAGGATTTAATCGCCTTTCCCCCGCTTAAGTCAGTCGATAGCAACAATTGGCTGGAAGAAGACGGAGAGGAGTTTGATTTGTCGGACCCCGCCTTAGACACTCGTGAGTTATCTATAAAATTTGCTTTTTGCGGAGATGATAATCTGTTTTCGGATTTCTTTGGATTATTATCGGATGACGCATACCATGATTTTAATTTCCTTGATTTAGGGAAAACATACCGGTTGCGCCTTGTTTCTCAATCAGACATGAATAAAAAACCAATGCTTGGAACTTTCACATTGCGGTTTGCCGATGATTTTCCTTTATCCGGTTATATGTATGTTCCACCGCAATCAAGCCTTTTCCAACAACAAGGGTACATACTTGATGGAAAGGACTTATCCGAATACGGGCTATATATTTTGCAAGGGACTGATACGGAAATACAAAAATCGCCGGCAACTAAAAAAAATCTTTTGCAAAACATAAATAACAAAAGCGGGGTTATCTACGACGGAGAAACAGTTGTTTTTCAAACAAAAGAGGTGAAATTAAACTGTCTTATGCGGGCTAAAACGCTCACAGAATTTTGGCGTAATTACAATGCGCTGATTTTCGATTTAACACGTCCGGAAGAACGAAATCTGTATCTTGATTTTAGCATATTTGAATATCCATGCTATTATAACAATTGTACAGTGGAGAAATTCACGCCGATAGAAAAAATATGGTTTCAATTCAGCCTTATTTTAGTATTCACATCCTTTCGTGTTGATGAAGTGGGCGACCTTTTATCAACAGAGGATGAAATATTTGTGACAACAGAGCAAGATAATTATACAATAGATTTATATTATGGCGATTAGAAAAATAAAAATAAGCGAATTGCTTGAAGCAAAACCCATCAAAGGGCTATTCACCATAGGGGTTGACAGTTTAAATAAAAGTGTGAAAATCGGTTTAGACTTTATCGTTAATCACATCGGCTCGAAAGGAACAGCTCAACATGGTTTGGGAGATGGTACTTCTGCGGGCTTTTCAACGAATGACTATACCACTTCGGAAAAGAACAAGTTGGCGAATGTAGCTGCTGGGGCTCAAGTAAATGTTTTGGAAGGCGTACAGTTGGCTGGTAACGATTTGATGATTGTAAACAAAAAGGTAAACATTCCAGACGCAACCGCCACCCAAAAAGGTGTTGCCTTACTCGGTGCAACAAACGGAGCTGCACGGTTTGGACAAAAAGCGGATGTAAATCTTGGGAATGTGGACAATGAAAGGCAAGCGCCTTATACACACATTGGATCAGTAGGTACAACACAACACGGATTAGGTAATGGTACAAATGCCGGTTTCTCAACAAACGATTATACAACAGCCGAAAAGACTAAATTAAGTAAAGTTGCGGACTCTGCGACCGCAAACGCAAAAACAACCACAACTCCGTTAATGGATGGAGTGGCTGCAATAGGATCGGACAGCGGATATGCAGCCGGTAATCATGTTCATCCGTCGGATACTTCGAGAGTGGCTGCTAATGCTGCAATAACAGCTGCAACTAAAGCAAAAATAACATACGACAGTAAAGGATTGGTAACAAAAGGAGAAGACTTAGCAGCCGCCGATGTGCCAAACTTAGATGCAGCAAAAATTACTTCCGGAACATTTGCCGATGCAAGAATTGCATCTTCCGCAAAATGGAATACAAAAGAAGATACAGCAAATAAAGGAACTGCTAATGGGTATGCCTCACTTGATGCGAATGCAAAAATTCTAATAATACAATTACCGGATTTTATTGTCGGTGGTATGATACATGGCGGTGATTTTGTGCCTTCAACAGCTGTTGCCACTTTAACTCAAAACGGAAAGAGTAAATTAGGAACTACGGCGGCGACTATTATTTTAACAAATAATACCACAGCCATAACAGGTTATATTGCAAATCAGGATATTTATTATAAAGTAACCACCTCAGGCACATTTGCAGGAATATCTTTTTTGGCTGGCGATTGGCTTACTGCGACTGCTTCCGGATGGGGTAAATTGATAAATACAGATGCGGTTGTTTCTGTAAATAATAAAATAGGAGTAGTAAACTTATCTGCGGCGGATGTAGGTGCAGCTCCAGCTAACGCCGCTTTAACAGCCGATACCGGAACAGGAATAGATGTTACAACTCCGTCTATAACATCAACTTCTGTACAATCTTTAATGCAAGCTATATGGGCAAAGATGCGGCAAGTTGCCAATGTAGTTGTTTCAAAATATACCAAACCCACAGCCGGCATTCCAGCAACGGATTTGGCGTCTGGTGTTATTCCTGCGGCGTTACCGCCGAACGGCTCGGCAGGTGGAGATTTAGCAGGAACTTATCCAAATCCAACACTTGTGGCTGTTTCAAGAAAAAATACCACAAGCAATGGAAATCTCAGTACGGGGGGATCGTTTAGTATTGTTGATATTCTTACCACTGATACTAAAGGTAGAGTAACAGAAGTTAACACAAAAACCTTAACGCTTCCGGCAGCTATTTCACAACCCGTTGGAGCTGATTTGGGAGTTGCTACGGCAAGTTTTGGACAAGCGATTGCTCACGGCTTGGCTCTTACTTTTGCCCGCTCTGATCACAGTCATCCATTGCCACCTGCAAATATCCTTGCTTCCCTTTTTTCCGTTACTTCCGGCACAGTCGGTCATTTAGTCAAAACCGACATTAAAAATACCGAAATCGGACAATTAAAAATCAGATTTACCGGCGGAAACTATACCACGCTTGGAATAATAGATTGTGAAGTAACAGCTTCAATTAATGGCGCTACTATAACCGCAAGTTCTTTACAGCAACTGAACAAAGGTACGGGTATTGGGGCTGTAGCCGCTTTTCTTGATACCGATAACACTTGGGCTTTCTTCTTTCCGCACAATTACCGGTATGTCAGGGCTGATTGTGAAGTAACGCTGAAAACATCAACCTCCGTTACTACGGCAGCAGCATTTAGCGCAGTTGCTCTATTGAACAGGGTTACAAGCATCGCTCATAAAACTGCATTGCCAACCGGAAACGAAACATCCTATATCAAAGTTTCTACTACCCAGATGTTCAGTACCAACTTGACAAAAACAAGAACTATTTATGTAGCAACGGAAGATGGAAACGATGGTGATATAGGAGCAGCAAGAGCATCATCTGTAAAAACGGTAGCACAAGCGTTGGCGCTTGCTTCCCATACCGGTAGATTGCTGCTTTATATCAATAAATTCAAGACGGCAGCGCCGGCTGCATACGTAGCAACAACCGCTTATGCCGTTGGCGATCGAGTAACTTATAACGGATATGCTTATGAGCGGGTAACTGCGGGAACGGGAACAGCTCCAAGCGTGACAGCATCGGTATGGAAATTTGTGCAAATTACAACAGGCATAATGTCTGTATATACCCCTATTACTAATTATGCAGTAGGCGATTTTGTTAGATGGAATAATGGTACTCAAGATTTGACATTTGTCTGCAAAATAGCTACGATAGGCAATGCGCCTACAAACGCATCGAATAAGTATTGGGCATTGTGTGGATATTATAACCCTGTTATCCAGGCTACTACTATTAACTATTGCAACGGGCTTCAAATAGCAACTGAAAGTACGACATACAATGCAGCACAACCGATTGTAATAGTTACCGGAGGTTTAAACTTAGCAAACAATTCTGATGTAAGCATAGCTACACAGTTTGATATAGCCGGCACATTGACTTTTTCTTACGAAACTGTCTTAGTATCCGGATTTATTAATGCCGGCGCTATTACTGTATCTTATTGTGGAGCATGTAGGTTTAACAGTACGGTAAATGTCTTTAATGGAACGGTTACGGTTACGGATTCAAGAGCGACTTTCTATGGAGCTACGATAATTAATACCAATACTTTGTCGGCAAATGGGTTTTATGCTTCAATCGGCTCTATCGTTAGAGTTTATAGCACTTTAACCATAAATGGATTCAATGACGGAAGCGCAGCTAATTCCGGGTATGGAATTTATGTAGGACAATTGAGCGATCTTTCAGTTTATGCAACCGTAACGGTAAATGGATTTGCTGATGCAATAGCAGTATTAACAGGTGGGACTTATCATAACAAATCGGCTTCGCATGTATTGACAAAGGGGACAAATACAGTACCGTCCGGAAATACAGTTGCTATTTTTGTGGATACGGGTGGTACTTTTGTTTTGCATGATAGATCTGTTATTACAAGAACGAATACAAGTGATAATATAACGACAGCAGGGGAATTAATAACTTCGCTTAATTACGGTAGAACAGTTGGCGGAAATGATAATGCAACCGGAACAGTGGCTGACAACGGCGGAAATTTATCCATTCCCATACCGGTTACAACTACAGTCGGAGCAAGCAACACTACACAGTTGGCGGCTGGTACAAACTCGTTGCGGGTTGCTATTCAAAGGATACTGGACAATTTAGCAAACTTGTTTAATCGTCTTGGAACTGTGGAAACGAATATAGGGAATAAGGCAAATGCAAGCGATTTAACTACCCATACAGGGAATACGACAGTACATATCACCGCAACAGAGCGTACAACATGGAATGCTAAACAAGGAGCATTAAACCGTACAGTTGGCGGGAACGATAACGCAACCGGTACGATTCCAGACGCCGGCGGAAATTTAAGCGTACCGATTCCTGTCACAATTACAGCCCCATCTGCGAGCACAACTCAAGCAGCTGCCGGTACATTGACATTGAGAAGTTTATTTCAAACGATTGTGAATAATATTGCAAGTTTATTTTCTACGAAAGCAAATCTTGCAAGTCCAACTTTTACAGGAACTCCGGCAGCTCCAACAGCTGCATCAGGAACTAAGACTACTCAACTTGCAACGACTGCTTTTGTTGCAAATGCAATAAGTTCAGGCGGAGGTGGTACAATAGTGTCAGGATCATGGACTCCTACGAGTACAGCATCAATAACTCAGGCAACCGGTTATTGGTGGCATTGGGATAAATTAGCGTATGTATATGGCTCATTTCTGATGACATCAATTTCTACAGGAGCAGCTATTACTGTTACAGGATTACCCGCAGGATTAACTCCGAGAGCGACCACTCCCATTACTTGTATGTATGCGTTATCATCAAATAATGGAGTTGCTTATGGGTATATTCAATCCGGCGCGAGTATATATATAATGGTATCGTCGGGAGGTACAGGAACTGTATTTTTTTCAGGAGTTTATTTATTACCTTAATTGAATTAATATGAAACAGGTTGTTATTTTTTTATGGATACTGTTTATTATCGGATGTTCTGTAAGTAAACAGAATCAAGGTATTACTAACGATCGCTTTGAAACACAATATCAAAAGTTTGTTAGTAACAATTCTCAAGCAGTAGTGGATTCAATAGTCAGGGTAGATTCTTTACCGGAATTGGTAAATTGGCAAAACGTTTTCTACCAATTGGAAAATAAGCAAATCTATTACCAGAAATTTGTTACGGTGAAGTTTCATAACAGGTTTGTTGTTATTTCTATTGATAGTATTGATTCGGATAGTTTTAGTACAGTTAAATACAGGATAGAATGATGATGGCATTAGGTTATGTGGCAAGTAAATTGGATGGGACTGAACTTGAATTTAAGGCGTCTCAACAAGAATTTCCGAAAGATTACCTTGTGAAATTCAACGCTCCGGTAGTTAATCAGGGAAGTATCGGATGTTGTGTTTCGTGCGCAGTGTATGAAATGATGACAAACTTTGATGAAATTAGAGGTTTGAAATATCCATATACTTATAATTCGTTATATTACAGGCGGGAGAACAAATCAATAGACGGAATGTCCCCGAAAGAAGCGTTTGAAATGCTAAAGAGCGATAATCTGATCAAGAACTATGCTAAAATAGGCTCTCTTTCGGTTTTAAAATCTTCACTGATTGTAAATGGACCGGCTTTGATTGCACTTTACGTAAGGGATGACAGGCGACCTGATTTTTGGGATGGCGACGATAAGTTGGGCGGTCACGCCGTTGCCGTTGTTGGTTTCGATGAGCGTTCTCTTATCATAAAAAATTCTTGGGGAAAATCGTATGGAAATGACGGATATGGAAATTTACCATACGAAGAGTTTAATAAAATTCTTGAGGTGTGGACTATTTTAAATTAAAATTATGGCAAAAAAATAGCAATGGGAGGTTGGATTAATGATAGTATATTTCAATAATACACAAATTGATTTGGCGGTAAATGATAACAGTTACCGGTATCGTGCAATAAAAGGCGAACAAAGTTTGACGCTATATTATTCATTGTCACAGCATATTGAGATTCCGCTTGGAGCATATTGTGTTTTTGAAGGGGAAACCTACACGCTTGAAAGTCCTGAAAATTTCAAAAAATACGGTACGCGGAATTTCGAGTACACACTCATTATGGAAGCGGCGCAAGCTAAACTCAGTAAATACAAGTTTAAGGATACAACTACACGCCGCTTAAAATTTTCATTGACGGCAAAACCGAAAGAACATTTGCAAATGCTTGTTGACAACCTGAATCAGCGTGAATCGGGATGGGTTGTCGGTAAGTATTCGGATGCAGTCGAAAAAGTTATATCTTACAACCATGCGTTTTGCTCCGACGCTCTTTCGCAGATTGCGGAAGCCTTTGAAACCGAATGGGAAATTACAGGCAAAACAATCAATCTTTGTAAAGTCGAATATAATAAAAGTAATCCTTTATTATTATCATACGGGCGTGGCAATGGCTTTAAGTCTGGAATCGGACGAACTAACGGCGATAAAAAACCGGTCGAAATTCTTTTTGTGCAAGGTGGTGATCGAAACATAGATGTAAGCAAATACGGAAGTTCTGAATTATTACTACCGAAAAACCAAACAATAAGTTATGATGGTGAATATTTTTCCGACCAACCGGGGTATAATGCAGGAAAAAGCAGAAAATATATTACCGATGCAGATGGTTTTTCACTCCGGTGTTCCGACAAGCCTCTATCATCACAGTCGGAAGACAGTCTGGATTGCTCGCATATTTATCCTTCCCGTATCGGGACGATCAGTTCCGTAAACATTGTTGATGTCGAAAAGCATTTCTACGACATTATTGATAATTCCATTCCGGCAAATCTCAATTTTGAAAATTGCCTTATCGAAGGTGAAAAAATGACAATTATTTTCCAATCCGGCATGCTTTCCGGAAAAGAGTTTGATGTCAAATACATTCACGCTAATAAGCGTTTTGAAATCGTTCCGCAGGAAATAGACGGACGTACAATGCCGGATGAAATTTTTAAGCCAAAAGTAGGCGAAAAGTACGCCGTTTTCGGAATGATGATGCCAAAAGAATATATCTGCGATGATACGACAAAAAGCGGCGCGAGCTGGGATATGTTCCGTGAAGCGGTCAAGTACAAATTTGAGAATGAGGAGCAGAAATTCACATTCACCGGAGAAATGGATGGCATCTGGGCAAAAAAAGACTGGCTAAATATTGGAGGAAAAATTAAACTTGGCGGGTATGTGCAGTTTAGTGATAA
>Ga0123357_10003753_pt1 | contig 17557 bp, 13 predicted proteins | sample TergutEmb28metaG_FD_89873 | JGI IMG/M metagenome (GOLD analysis project Ga0123357, IMG submission 89873) | Embiratermes neotenicus P4 segment gut microbial communities from Petit-Saut dam, French Guiana - Emb289 P4 | ecosystem: Host-associated > Arthropoda: Insects > Digestive system > Gut ... | reverse complement strand
GATTTGCGTGCCTTGCTGCGCAATCCACGAGACCTCGCTACGCTCGGCCCAAAACAGGCCACCGGCCTGTTTTGCCCTACGGGTTCGAATCCGTTCACTATAAACAAAGGCTGGCGGAGAGGGGGGGATTTGAACCCCCGAAGCCGGGGTTGCCGGCTTAACGGTTTTCGAGACCGCCGCATTCAGCCGCTCTGCCACCTCTCCGTGTGCGCACGCTTTAGGCGTGATGCGCGCGCTCTTTATGATAGCAGAACGGAGAGTATGTGGCTCTTCCTGCTCTCCTGCTAGAATGGTCAACAAGAAATAGCAACGAAGGGATTTTCCCCTAGAAACCCCGAAGGCCGGTCCGCATCGGTCTTTTGGCCTTGAGAAACGGCTTGAGCGGCTTATACAAGAAAAGACCGAGTTGAGAAGGAGCTCCCAAATGCTTGATGCGAAGCTTATCCGCGAAGACCCTGAATACGTGCGGAGCGCTATGCGCTCACGTAACAGTTCGTGGAGCGTTGACGCGTTTTTGGAGGCCGACGTCAAACGTCGCAGTGTAGTCTCTGAGCTGGAGGCCTTGCAGGCCCAGCGCAACGAGAGTTCGCGGGCGATCGGCGCGCTCATGAAGCAGGGCGCCTCCGCAGAGGCGGACGCGGCAAAAGAGCAGGTCCGGGTCATCAACGAGCAGATTTCAGCGCTTGAGATCAAGCAACGCGTTGTGGACGCGGCGGTCTATGACCTGTTGTCGACGGCCCCCAATCTCCCTGACGCCAGCGTGCCGATTGGTCGTGATGAGACCGAGAACCCCGAGCTCAAGCGCTGGGGCACGCCGCGTGACTTCGCCGCGGAGGGCTTCGAGCCGCAAGCTCATTGGGACCTGGGCCCGGCGCTCGGCATCATCGATTTCGAGCGCGCGGTCAAGCTGGCCGAGTCGCGCTTTGTGCTGCTGGGCGGGGCGGGCGCGCGCCTGGAGCGAGCGCTCATCAACTTTATGCTTGACACGCACGCCGCCGCTGGTTTCAAGGAGTGGTGGCCACCGGCGCTTGCTAACACTGAGACGCTGTTTGGCACAGGTCAGCTCCCCAAGTTCGAGGACGATCTTTACAAGACGGCCACGACAAGCGACGCCAACGAGGGCTACTCGGCTGGCGGGGGAGAAAGCCAGACGGCCGGCAAGACAGCAGGCAAGCTCTACCTGATCCCGACTGCTGAAGTTGTGCTGACTAACATCCATCGAGGCGAAGTGCTTGACGGCGCGCAACTCCCGTTGCGCTATACCGCCTACACACCGTGCTTCCGCGAGGAGGCGGGCAGCGCCGGGCGTGACACACGCGGCATGATCCGTGTGCACCAGTTCGACAAGGTCGAGATGGTGAAGTTCGCCACGCCCGAGACCAGCATTGATGAGCTGGAGCACATGACCCTTGAGGCCGAGAAGATACTTGAGCTTCTGGGCCTGCCTTATCGTCGCATCGTGCTTTGCACCGGGGACATGGGCTTCGGCGCCGCAAAGACCTATGACTTGGAAGTCTGGATGCCCAGCTACAACGCTTACAAGGAGATTTCGTCGTGCAGTAACTGCGGGAATTTCCAGGCACGGCGCGCCAACATCAAATACCGCGATCCGTCGGCATTTAAGGGCTCGCGTCTGGTTCATACGCTCAACGGGAGCGGCTTGGCGGTGGGGCGCACCCTGGCTGCGCTGCTGGAGAACTACCAGCAGGCTGACGGGAGCGTGATCATCCCTGAGGCGCTTCGCCCGTATATGGGTGGTCTTGAGCGGATCACCTGCGAGGACGCTTAGCGCTCGGCACTCCATGACAAAATTGCTCCTGGGGTAGTTTTGTCACCAATGAGCAACAGGAAAGGCGGGAGCGCGATGGACGGCGCGACTGAGGCCAAACGAATCTATATTGCCGATGACGAGACCAACATTCGGGAGGCGATCCAGACCTTCTTGGAAAATGACGGCTACGAGGTCTGCGCGTTCGAGACAGGCGACGCGCTTCTTGAACAGTTTCAGGCTGACCCCTGTGATCTTGTTATCCTCGACGTGATGATGCCTGGCTCGAATGGCTTTGCTGTCTGCAAGGCGATTCGCAAGACCAGCACCGTTCCTATCATCATACTAACGGCGCGCGACAGCGACCTTGACTATGCCACGGGACTCAGCCTGGGCAGCGACGACTACTTCACGAAGCCTTTCTCTCCCATGTCGCTGGTCATGCGCGTGAAGGCGATCTTCCGGCGCATTGAGTTTGATACCGCGCAGGCGGCGAGTAGTGCGCGCGTCCGCCCGGAGCCCCGGACGCTTGGTGACCTGATGGTGAATCCGGGTAACAAGATGGTCGAGATCGAGGGAGAGCCGATCGAGCTGACTCCCAACGAATTCAATCTGCTCTGCTATCTCATGGAGAACTCTGATAAGGCAATCTCGCGCGCAGAGCTGCTTGAGAGCCTCTGGGGTTTTGGCAGCGAGGTGGAAACTCGTGCGGTTGACGACACCGTGCGCCGCCTGCGCAAGAAGATTGCGGGCGGCAACGTGATCGTCGACACGGTCTGGGGCTACGGATTCCGGCTTAAGGTAGAAGAGCCCGTTCGCCCTGACGAGAAGAGGCCGGGCGCAGAAGCCCCCTTGCCGGGAGGCAGCGATCATGAGTAGCAAGAGAAGCGGCAAGCGTCTGATGAGCATGCGGACGCGGATCCTCGCCGTATTCCTTACCGTATTCCTGGTTGTTATCGTTAGCATCACGATTATTTTCAACGTGCTGGTGAACAACTATATCGCGCGGACGGCGGTCAATCGCCCTCCTGCGATGGCGATCATGATGCGTTATGCTCCACCGCTGCATCGGGGGCTGGATGGAAACCCCGCACGTGATCTCATGAATTTTGCCCGAGGCGTCAATATGTTCCTGGTCATCATTATGGTGGTGGCGGTCATCATCACCTTTCTGGTCACGGTGCTGATCACGCGCCGGATGACGCGTCCTCTTGCTGATCTCACGGCGTTCTCGGCTCGGATTGGTCGGGGCGACTTCACGCCTTGCACGGAGGACTTTCATGATCGTGAGCTTGCTACGTTGGCTGAGAGTATGAACCACGCCGCCGCACAGCTCGACTCTTATGATAAGGACCAGAAGACGTTCTTTCAGAACGCTTCTCACGAATTGCGGACCCCGCTCATGTCTATCAAATGCTACGCCGAGGGCATCGCCTATGACGTTATGGACGCGAAGCCCGCTAGCGCCACGATTCTGACCGAGACGGATCGGCTGTCCGAGATGGTCGAGGATCTTCTGACGGTCTCACGTATTGATAACATCACGCAGGATCAGCGCTTTGCTGCCTGCGACCTGCGAGAGCTTCTGTCCGCGGCTGTCGACGAGCAGCGCGCAGTTGCCGAGCGTGACCACTTGGAGCTCATCTTCGACTTCGATGAGTTCCCGGTAGTTATCTGGGCTAACGACAAAACCTTACAACGCGCATTTTCCAACCTGATCTCCAATGCGCTACGCTATGCGACGAGCACCGTGACGATGGGCTGCAGGCAGGAGGGCAGCCAGGCCCGCGTCACGGTTACCGACGATGGTTCCGGGATCGCTGCGGCCGACCTGCCTCATATCTTCGAGCGCTTCTACCACGGGGAAGGTGGCAAGCATGGTATAGGGCTTGCTATCGTGAAGTCTGTTGTCGAGCAGCATGGCGGCGCTCTTGAGGTGCGCACTGACGCGACGAGAACGTCATTCATCCTGGTCTTTGAGTCGATTGACCCCGCGCAATCCTTGACGCTTGAGTGAGGTTAGCGCTACGATAGAAACCCGCATTTGAGCGGACAGCGTGCGCCCTTACCTCAGCTGGATAGAGGGTCTGACTACGAATCAGAACGCCGTAGGTTCGAATCCTATAGGGCGCACCACCTCGTTAGTTACTTGCCTCGTTTTGACGGGGCAAGTTTCATATTGAAAGGCTGTCACGAGTGAAGATTATCGATTCTCACGTCCATGTTTTTCCTGACGCTCTTGAACCGCAGGCGATCCGCGCGCTGACCGTGCCGGGACGCGGAGCGAAGATTCCCGGCACGCTGGCTGCCGCCCGTGCGCGTATGCAGCGCCTCGACGTCTCAAGTGGCTGGACGATACCAGTGGCGACGAAAGCCGCGCAGGTGGCGACCATCAACAATTTCGCGATCGCCCAGGATCGGCGTTATTTTGTTCCGTTCGGCGCGATTCATCCCGACGTCGAGGACGCCTACGCCTTGCTTTCGACGTACAAGAAGCTTGGCATGCCGGGCTTCAAGATGCACTTCGACTATCAGGGCGTCAGCCCGACCGATCCTCGTATGGAACCGATCTATGACGCCGCGATGGATTTTGGTCTGATCTGCTACTTTCATGCGGGCGATGACGTAGGGCCCCACACTCGCTACGGCTCGCCGGAGGTATTCGCGACTGTGCTGGACTCCTATCCCGGTATCAAGATGGTGTTGGCGCACTTGGGGGGTTGGCGTATGTGGGATGACGTCGAAGAGTTCCTTGTCGGGCGTGACGTCTTGTTTGATACCGCCTATACGGCAGACGAGATGCCCACTGACCAACTGTTCCGCATCATCCTGGACCACGGCACGGATAAAGTCCTTTTTGGTACCGACAGCCCTTGGACCGACCTTGAGAAGGAGATTCGCTTCTTCAAGGAATGTGATGAACTAAGCGATCCGGATAAAGAGGCTCTGTTCCATGGTAATGCGGAGAATCTTCTGGGTGTGGTTTGACAAAGATTTCTCCGGACTTATGGGTGTGTTAGAGTAACAAAGAGGGAAAATGCGAGAGGAAAGAAAGCGAATGACTAGGGTGAGCCTCTCTGACATTCTGACAAATCAGGAGCGTAGATGCTGCAGGCGATGGTAAGTTACTTTAGCCAGCAGTCGGGAGCCTTCTTTTTTGCGTTGGCGCAGCACGTTGGCATCAGCGCTCTCTCGGTTTTTCTCGCTGTCTGTATCGGCGTGCCTGCCGGTGTCCTCTGCGCACGCAATCGATGCGTGCGTGCGCTTGTGACCGGCGTGTTTGCGACCTTGCGCGTTATTCCCAGTCTGGCTGTGCTGTTCCTCTGCGTGGTGCTGCTGAAGGTTACCGGGTTGGTTCCGGCGGTGTTGGCGCTGACCATCCTGGCTTTGCCGCCGCTCCTCATTAATACCACGCTCGCGTTTTCTACGCTCCCTGCTGCGGTGATCGAAGCGGGGGTTGCCATGGGCATGAGTCCTGCGCGCCTGTTCTGGCGGGTCAAGGCGCCGCTCGCGCTGCCGCTCATCTTCACGGGCCTGCGTACTGCGGTTGTCGAGGTAGTCGCGAGCGCGACGTTGGCCGCCTACATTGGCGCCGGTGGTCTGGGCACGATCATCTTTACGGGTTTTCAGCTGATGGATAACAGCTTGCTTGTGATTGGCGGCGTTTCGGTCGCTTGTTTGTCACTGGTCTGCGGCGCATTACTCGGACGTCTGCAGCGCCGGGCAGTATGGTTCCAGAACCCCGACATAAGGAGTGGTCACATGAAGAACATCCACCGTAAACGTGAACAGCGTGACAAAGGGCCAGGTACTTTGTTACGCAGGCATGAGCAGGATGGCGGCGCGGGATCAGGTTCCTTGTCGCGGGGTAAACGAGCCGCGCTTATCGTGCTGGGTGTTGTTGTGTTGCTGAGTTGCGTGGTCGCTACGGGCTGTGGCGCGCAAAATAAGAACAACAACGCCAATGCGACCGTAACCCCCTCTGCTCCGATCCGGGTGGGTAGCAAGAACTTCACAGAGAACCTGATTCTTGGCAATCTTTATGCCGACGCGCTCGAGGATAACGGTCTGAGAGTTACGCGCAAGCTGAACCTGGCTGACAGCGTCGTGCATACGTCGCTGTCGAGCAACCAGATCGACCTGTATCCGGAGTACACGGGTACGGGACTCCTCAGTATCCTCAAGTTGCCGCTGCAGACCGACCCGCAGGCCGTCTACGATACGGTCAAGGCGGACTACCTGAAAAAGTGGAACATTGTTTGGCTTGATTACGCGCCCGCAAACGACAGCCAGGGGCTGGCTATCACCAAAGCGGCGGCTGACACGTATCACATCGCGACCATCAGCGATTTGCAGAAGCATGCCACCGAGTTGCGTTTTGCTACGCAGGGCGAGTTCGACCTACGCGCTGACGGACTGCCGGCTTTAACTAAAGCTTACGGCCCGTTCAAATGGAAGAGTGAGAAGACCTATGACACCTCGCTTCTGGCTACGGTGATGCTTAACGGGCAGGCCGACGTAGCCCCGCTCTACACTACGGCGGGCGATCTGGCCAATCCCAGGCTGGTTGCGCTGCGTGATGACAGGCAGGTCTGGCCGCCTTACAATATAGCGCCGGTTGTGCGCGGCGCCGTACTGAAGGCGCACCCGGAGGTTGCGGCGATACTCAACGCTGTCGACCAGACACTAACCACAGAAAAGCTTACGGCGCTTAACGCCAAAGTCGATGTTGAAAAGCAAGAGACCGACAAAGTTGCCAGCGACTACTACGCTTCCATTCGGGAGCAAGTTCAAGCGGCGGTAAAGAAGTAGCGTCCCCGTCATCCCGGGCTTGACCCGGGATCTCCGCACAGGAATTGCGGCTCAGAGACCGCAATGACAGAAAGAATGAAAGGGAAACAATGGTTGCGACAGAGACGGCGCTTGAGTTCCAGGATGTGAGTAAACGCTTCGAGGGCGCGACGGAGCCCGCGGTTGACCATGTGTCGCTTTCTATTGAAGAAGGCGAGCTCATCACCATTGTGGGGACTTCCGGCGGGGGCAAAACCACGCTGCTTAAGATGGTCAACCGTCTCTATGAGCCTGACAGCGGACGCATCCTGCTGGCTGGGCGCGACGTCATGGAGGCCGACCCCGTGCAACTGCGCCATGGTATTGGTTACGTGATCCAGCAGGTGGGACTCTTTCCGCACATGACGGTGGCGGCTAATGTGGCGGTTACGCCCAAGCTGCTCAAGTGGGACCGTGAGCGCATAGCTGCGCGCGTAGCCGAGCTCCTTGAGCTGGTTGGCCTGGATCCCGCAGAGTTTTCTGCGCGTTACCCCGTACAGCTCTCCGGCGGACAGCAGCAGCGCGTGGGGCTTGCGCGCGCGCTGGCTTGCGACCCGGCGGTGATGCTGCTTGACGAGCCCTTTGGCGCCATTGACGCCATCACGCGCACGGGGCTGCAGAATGAGCTACTCAAAATTCATGCGGCGCATCAGCGTACCTATTTGTTCGTCACCCATGATATCCGCGAGGCTTTCAAGCTGGGTACGCGCGTGCTCATCATGTCGAGCGGTCGTGTGCAGCAGTTTGCTACGCCGACAGAGATCGTTGCGGCGCCAGCCAACCAGTTTGTATACGACTTGCTTCAGACTGCTACCGTTGATGAGGGGGAGGAGTCGCTGCTTGACGGCGAGATCGCCCAGCCGGTTGAAGCTGGAGATGATCAGTGACAAAAGGTACTTGGTGCCTTTTGTCACCTTTTGTCACGGGGATACCGCATGCTTACGTACTGGAACACGTATCACGATAAGATCCTGGCCTGCCTGGGCCAGCATCTGCTGATTACTGTGCTTGTGCTGGTAATCTCAATACTACTGGCGGCGCTCATCACACTTGTGCTCCTGCCGCGTCGGCGCGCGTCGCAGGTGACGGTCAACCTGCTCGGCGCGTTCTACTCGATCCCGAGCCTCGCGCTGTTCGCGCTCATGATTCCCTTGCTTGGTCTGGGCCTGCTTCCGGCGCTCGTCGTGCTTGTTCTTTACAACCAGTTTCTACTTGTACGCAACTTCCTGGATGGCTTCAATCAAGTTGATCCCGCCTTGGTTGAGGCTGCAACGGGTCTCGGCATGACGCCCCGTCAGGTCACGATGCAGGTAAGGTTCCCGCTCGCGTTCCCGGTGCTTGCGGCGGGGGTGCGCCTGGCTGTGATCTCGACTATTGGCATCGCGACGATCGCGGCGGTGATCGACGCAGGCGGCATTGGGACGATACTGTTCGAGGGGCTCCAGTCCCAGGATCCTGTCAAACTGATCTGGGGAACGCTTCTGGTCGGTGGTCTGGCGGTCGCGTTCAACATCCTACTGAGTGCCGTCGAACGTGTTTCGGGGTCCCGTCTTCATTACGAAGAAAGTGAGTAGCGGGCTACTTCACCCCACCCTGCGTGTCCGGAGCTCCGCTCGCGAGCTCAATCAGTTAATATGTCAAACCAATACACAAAATAAGATTGAAAAGGCAACCCTTTTATGCTAAAAGTATATCGTGCGGCAAGCGGATATTATTTTAGGGGAGCATGCAGGAAATGCCACTGAGAAGAAAGCTACTGCATTGAATGTTGCAGAATATAAAGGCTCTAAAGGCTTTCATCCTCATTACTACTCCGATCATCTTAAGCGAAAGCTGGATGAGTCCTTGTGGTCGTCTACGATTGTTGTTGAAGCGCCAACTGGTTATGGCAAAACAACTGCCGTGCGCGACTATCTTGAATCAACACGATCCCATGAGGAGGATGTGTACTGGTTTACCGCTTTTGAAGAAACGCCGTTTACGCTGTATCGACGGCTTTGTCTTGAGATAAAAAGAATTGATTGTCAGGCAGGGGAACGCTTACTTGAGATTGGTTTCCCCAGCATACTGACCATCGGGGAAGCGTGTGATGTTTTGCGGTCAGTTACGAGCGACCGGGACATTTGGCTTGTAATTGATCAATTTCAGTATGTGTATGCTGCGCTGTCGATGTCACTGTTGACCGCCTTGTTAGAGCATGGCCATGAGGCTTTGCATGTAGTATGTATTACGCAGGTGTTGGGAGGGGATTTTGCCTCGGTCGTTGCGCGTAATGACTTCTCGCGTATTACGGCGTCAGATCTCCGCCTGGATGCAAGTGACATACGCGCCTGCTATCATTTAAACGGCGCGGACATCACTCAGGACGAGGCGCAACTTGTGTTGCGATTAACTGATGGCTGGATTATCGCGGTCTGCCTGCAGCTTCGTGATTATGAAGAGACCGGCATGTTCTCTGACCTGGCTGTTCAGCAGCTTTTGGAGCGCTTGATATGGGATAAGCTGACTGATAGACGACGGGAGCTTCTTTGCATCTTGTCACTTTTCGGGACCTTTAGCGCCCAACAGGTCTCCGCCTTATTGTCTGGCAAGATTCCGCCTGATCGTATCGCAGATTACTTGCCGGCTCCGTTCATTCATTACGATGCGCAACGCCAAACGTATGAGCTACAGGACGTTCTCCGCACGTTCTTTATAAAAAAGTGCGAGGAACGCAGCGGGCTGTTTGAGCAAAATTGTTTGACGCGCGCCGGTGACCTCTGTCGCATGGAGGGAAAGACGGCCGGCGCTCTGAGCTTTTACGCCCAGACAAAAGATTATGAGCGGATGCTTTCTCTCGACTTCTCTTTACTTATTTACGAAGATATTGGGGGCAAGGCATTTTTTGAGGTTGCCGCTGACATCGCGCAAAATTGTCCGCAAGAGATCAAGCAAGCCCATCTGCTCGCACTGTTATGCGTGGTATGGGCGCTTAAATCAGCAGGCGCAGACAAGGACAAAGCGTTTCGCGGCCTGCTGAATGAATTGGATACGATGATCCCGGAGACCGGATCGTTGCGAGCGGAGTGGCTGCTTTTGTCCGCCTACCAGTATTTTCCGGATACGAGTAAGATGCTCCCCGATGTTCAAAAAGCCGCAGTTTTGTTTGATGGCGCCTGCTCGCAGGTGATCCTGCCTGAAGCCCCTTGGGCGTTCGGAGGATTTAGCCAAATTGCCGAGTTTCATATCCATCCTGGTCAGGCTGATGAAGAATGTGCCGCACTCGAGAACTTTCTTGCGCTCTATACGCCGTTAACGGGGGGCCATGGAAGCGGCGCGGATGCGGAGTTTCATGCCGAGCTGGCCTATAATCGCGGGGACATGACTGCTGCAGAGATATATGCGTACCAAGCGCTTTCTTTAGCGGCAATGAGCCATCAAAGCGTGGTCCAATCAGGGGCCGCGTTGCTTTTGGCCGATATTGCGCTGTTTAAGGCGGATTCAAAGGAATGGCAGAATGCGTTTGCCCTTATGAAGCGCAACGCAAGTTATTCCGGGCAGAGTAGCGCGCTCCTTCAGGCGGTGTCGGATATGGCCTGTAGTACGCTGTTGATTGAGTTGGGAGACATTGGCCCTGTCGCCGACTGGTTGAAAGAGGGCAAGCTCCAGAAGCATATGCTGACAGACCCCTTACGTGCCTACGTGTTCTATGCTTATCTTCTGTTCTTGCGAAATCAACAAGACTGGACGCAGCTCATAGGCGTGCTGGAAGCTCTTCCTTTAGAGGTTCGCGGAAAATCTGCTTATGCCGATTTCCTCTTTTCGATATTGATGACTACGGGATATAATTCTCTGCATGATCGCGGAAAAGCCCGCCCGTTTTTAGCCAAGGCAGTCAAAGCGATGCTGGCTGATGGATTTATTGCCGATCTCGTGTCCTTTTCTTGGCCGTTCCAAGATCTTATTGAGGAGCTGATCGAAAAGGAATATCCGCAGTATCTGGCGCAGTTTAATGAGTGCGAGAAGCAGCGATCTACAGGCTGGGAAACACTCCGTCATTTCCTTGGGGTCAATAAGCAAATTTTTGATCTGACAGGGCGCGAACGAGAAATCGCAGTGCTTGCTGCCAAAGGATTACATAATAGTGAGATCGCGGCCCAGCTCTTTGTATCTGAGAGCACGGTGCGTACTCACCTGAGAGTGGTCTTTCGGAAGCTGGGCGTTGATCGCCGTTCGGCGTTGGCAGAAAAATTGGGCTGATTGAGCGCTCCTTCATCTTGGAGGATGGGGGATATTCCTCTCATTTATAAACCGCGGTGAATAATTTTGCGAGCGCGCATAAATATCGTCCAAACAGACGATGGCATGCGAATAGCGGCATTCATAGAATTAAACAGAGTGGGTTTAATTCTCTAATGGGGTGAAGTATGTTTACTTTCAAGCGGTCAAGGATTGCCGGTAGCGGTCAATTGTCGGGAAAAACTAAGCCATCCAAGTTGTCTTTTGTGACGCTGATACTGACGGCTGTGGCGCTCATAGCGAGTATGTCCATGCCGGTATCCGGGATGGCGGCTGATGCGATCACGTTGCATATGCATGACGGCGTGGGACTGACGTTCGAGTTCCATTTCACGACAAAGTCAGGCGGCGACCTTGTATATAGCATGGCCGGAGAGACGACGGCCAACTTTACCACCACGCAGCTTACCGCTGATGATGTTCTGGATCATGTGGACGTCTACATTGGCGGTAACATCAGCCAGGTAGATCACCCCGTGGCAGGCGGTACGTTCTATGAGACTATCCCGGCAAGCGCAATCCTTAAAAATGGCGCTACCGGGAGCGATACGGCGCACCTGATAGATGACATCGGTAACAATGGCAAAGCGGGCGGAACCATTGTGTTTAATCCGGGTAATATCAATTTCTGGTATCAGGGCGAGGGTAATAAAACTTCTATCGTTTTGAACGCTCAAAAATTCGTTGAAGGAAAAGACGAGGAAGGCCATGACGTTACGACGACGGATACGGCTGGTTTCTTCAACTTCAAGGTGTATGAGTTTTACAACACCGCGGCACAAAAAGTGGTAGCGACTGGTACCAACGCAAAAGACGGTTCTATCACTTTCACCCCGATCAAATATAGCGGTGCGGGCAGCCATATTTATACAGTTGAAGAGAGCCCGTCGGGCAAGATGGGCTGGACTACCGATACGCATACCTATACGGTGACAGTTAAAGTAACCCAGAGGCAACCTGTTGGGTTGGCGATTGTTGATGCTACGGCGACGTATCCTGGCAATGGCGTCTCATTCACCGATACCTATAAGTTTATTCCTGGCGCAACGTCTGCAACCCTTGAGGCGCATAAAGACGTCGTGGGCGCCACGCTGAGAGACAGCCAGTTCAACTTTGGCCTTTATGATAAGGACGGCGCTTTGATAGAGACCGCCTCAAATGATGCGGCGGGCGCTATCTCTTTTGATCCGATCGAGTATGACGAAGCGGGAACCTATAACTATACGATCAAGGAACTGAGCGCTTCAGGCGATGGCTGGGCGTCCGATACGAACGTCCATGATGTTCAGGTCGACGTAACGCAGAGCGGCAATAAGCTCAGTGCGGCGGTGAGCTATGACGGCGCGGCTACGATGCCGACGTTTACCAACCTCTATCGGCAACCGCGACTGACGGAGACTTCCCTCGGGGCCAAAAAGCTCGTCGAGGGGGCAGACCTGGTTGCTGGTATGTTCAAGTTTGAACTCGTTGATGAAAAGGGCGTCGCCCTGCAAACCAAGAGCAATGACGCCAATGGTCAAATCACCTTTGACCAGATCGACTACACGGAGCTTGGGCCGGGCGCCTACACCTACACCATCAGGGAGGTAATCCCGGATCCGCAGAAACCGGGCTGGACCTATGATGAGACCGAATATATTGCCGTTGTTGAGGTGACGGAGGATAATCTGGGAAATCTCACGGCCAGCAACCGGTACTATTGGGCAGATCCAACTTCCGAGGCCGGCTTCAATTCTAATGAGCCGCTCGATCTTGCTGATGTTGTCTTTATAAACATGTATGAGAGCGTGCCGCCAATTCATCATGGTGGCGGGGGGTCTACGAAAAAAGTGATGTCTCTTTCGCTTCTTGCGACGGGAGATACTTCTTCAATCGCCCTGCCGTGTCTTGTGTTAACGGCCGCAGCCGCAGCTTTAGTGCTTGACCGAAAGAGGAAGCAAGCATAGCAGAATAAACATTCTCTTTGAAAAGGGGAACACGGGCCAGGTATCCTGCAGGGTACCTGGCCTTTTTGCTGCTCATAATCAAGAACATCCCTTGAATTACCCATTGGTTGCAGCGTAGAAGGGCTTAACCGGGGCTTCAGGGCTTGATTGGCTTGATTGAACCCCGTCGTGGCTGTCGCTTACTTGCTCCGGGCGTCAAGAGGTGACTTCCATGCTATAATTAAGCGGGCAGTTTATAAACTTGATACAGGTAAAAGGGTACGCGTTAATGGAAAATATGCAACCAGTACAGACGATCGGACACATCCGCGAGATGCTTGAAGAACGACAGGGCGAAGTAGTAAAAGTTCGCGCGAATATGGGACGTTCGAAGGTAGTGGAGCGCGAGGGCACCATACTGCAGTGCTATCCTTCGCTGTTTGTTATTGAGGTGTTCGAGAAACGCTCGCGCCGGGGCCGGGTGTCCTATCAGTATGTTGATATTCTGACGGGGTCGGTCGAGCTGGTTGCCACCCAGACCGAAGAGCCGCTCTTTCCCTGGATCACCTTCACGGGATGAATCGTATCCACGCTCGCGCAAAGATCAACCTGACGCTTAATGTGCGCCCGCTGCCGGGAACTCCGGATCAGCGGGCTGCTTCACTTTATCATGAGTTGACGAGTGTGTTCCATTTGATTGAACGAGCCGATGAGATCACGTGGCAGCCAGCGGAGTCGGGGCACTTTGAGCTGACCTGCACGGGGCAGGGGCTGGAGAAGCTACCGCGGGAAAAGAACCTGGCCTGGAAAGCCGCCCAGGCTTTTGCGCGGGCGACGGAATGTGAACTTCCGGCGCTGCACGTTCATATAGAAAAGCATATCCCTTCAGGGTCGGGCCTTGCGGGAGGTTCGGCCGATGCAGCGGCTGTGTTGCTGCTTCTGGCGCGTGAGGCGACAAACACTCCAGGGACATCTGTCGCATTTTGTCGTTGCGGCCTTCGAACCGGAATCTCATTGCAGCAGATTGCAGTGACATTGGGCGCTGATGTGGCGTTTTTTCTTGCCGACAGCGCGGCTTGCTTAATGGGTGGCATCGGCGACGAGTTGCATGCAGCCTTGCGCCCGGCTGTTGGCGTGCCGATAGTGATCGCCTGGGACCCGGCTGCTCCCGTGTCAACGCCTCAGGTGTATCAGGCATTCGAGCAACATCTGTTGCCAGTCGACTTAGCCGGAGAGGCGGCGCTTACTGTCGCTTTGACACCTCCGAACTGTGCCGATATTGAGCAGGTGGCCTCACACCTTTACAATAATCTTAGTGCTGCAGCGTATACCGTCAGCCCCGCAGCACGCAAGGTCTTTGAGTTTTTGGATGACGCCCCACAGGCCATAGCGGCAGCGCTTTCGGGTTCTGGCGGCGCAAGCTTTGCGCTTTGCGCCTCGCTATCCGATTGCGATGCGTTGGCGCGCAACGCGCGCGCGGCGGGTTTTGCGGCCTGCGCGACTGAGCTGGCGGGGCAAACGCTTTCAGAGCAATGTGTTTGCGATTAGAAAGTAGGTAGGAAATGAGCCTCCTCTCGGAATGCCCGATCCCGTCCCCCGGACCTGAGATTGACCCGATGCGCAACTCGCAGGAGTGCGGTCAGGTCGACGCCGTCATTTTGGCGGGCGGCAGCGCTGAGTCGCTCGACCCGCAGTGTCGCGCCAAGGGATTGTTCCCGGTGGCGGGGCGCCAGCTGGTTGGCTGGGTTGTCTCTGCGCTTCATGAGGCAAGCTCTATTCGCAAGATCGCTGTTGTCGTGCCCACCGATGAGGGTCTCGGCGATTGGACGGAGCTGGTCGATGCGGTGGTCGTTCATGACGCCAGCTTCTCCGAGAACCTGGGCGCAGGCATCGGCGCGCTGCCTAAAGACCTTCAGCTTGTCGGCGTGACCGGCGACATCCCGGCCCTGACAGCGGAAGCGATCGATGACCTCGTGGCCCAGACGCTCGCGCGCAAAGTGGCCGTGTGCTATCCGCTCATCTCTGAGGCCGACATGACGGAGCAGTTCCCGGGTAGCGTCCGCACGTTCTTCAAACTGAAGGCGGGGCGTTATACGGGAGGCAACGCGATGCTTGGCGATCCGCGCCTTTTCGCGCGCCTCCAGGGTCTTACGCAGCAGCTGTTTGAAACGCGCAAGAGCCCCGTTAAGATGCTGCAACTGATCGGCCCGGCTTTTGTGGTCAAGCTGCTGAGCGGCCGCCTGGAACCGGTGGATGTGGAGAAGAAGCTCTCGGGTATTATGGACGCCAGCTGTGCGGCTATCTACACACGCTATGCGAGCCTGGGCGCCGACGTGGATAAGCCTGCTGATATCGCGCCGGTCGAGCGCATTTTAGCAAGATAACTTCTGGGGAGATGCTATGTGTGGGATTGTTGGGTATGTAGGACCGCGTCAGGCGGTCGACGTGCTAATGGGGGGCCTGGCCCGGCTTGAGTATCGCGGCTACGACAGCGCGGGCGTGGCGGTGATTGGTGACAACGGGGACGGTTCCGCTATCGCATGCTGTAGTGATAGCGGAGATCTGTCTTCACAATCACTACAGCATGCGATAGCGGAACCGTCCCCTACGTTGCAAGTACGCAAGACTGAAGGCAAGCTCGAGAACCTGCGGCAGCTGTTGGCGGCAGATCCGGTGCAGGGCACGACAGGCGTCGGCCACACGCGTTGGGCGACGCATGGCGCGCCCAACGAGGTCAACGCGCATCCACAGCTGGACTGCACAGGCAAGCTCGCCGTGGTTCATAACGGCATCATTGAGAACTACGCTGAGCTGCGCGAGCAGCTCCAGACCCATGGTCATACCTTTGTCTCGGCTACCGATACTGAGACGGTCGCTCACCTCATCGAGCACTACCTGAACAAGGCGACCCAGCCTACGGAGGAGAGCTTCCTGCAGGCGACCGCCCAGGCGGTCATGCGGCTGGATGGCGCCTATGCGCTCATCATCACGCATGCGGACTTTCCGGGTATGCTCATCGCGGCGCGCAAGGATAGCCCGCTCATTATCGGGCGCGGCGAGGGGGAGAATATCATCGCTTCCGATATCCCGGCGGTGCTTGAATACACGCACGAGGTCATTATCCTGCACAACAGCGAACTTGCAGTGGTCCACGCGGACCGGCTCGAGATCTGCAATCTCTCGCTCGAGTGCCAGGAGCCGGAGCGCATGGAAGTTGAGTGGGATCTTGCCGACGCTGAAAAAGGCGACTACGAAGACTTCATGCTCAAGGAGATCTTCGAGCAGCCGCACGCCCTGCGTCGAACCCTGGAAGGCCGCCGGGCAGAAGATGGCAGCATCCAACTCTCCGAGCTGATGCTGGGCGAAGACGAGATCCGCGCGCTTGATCGTGTCTACATCATTGCCTGTGGCACGAGCTATCACGCCGGCGTCATCGCGAAGACGCTTATCGAGCGTTGGGCGCAGCTTCCGGTTGAGGTGGTCGCGTCGAGCGAGTTTCGCTACGGCCAGCCGCTCATCGACGAGCGCACGCTCATCGTGGCCATCACGCAGAGCGGCGAGACCACCGATACCATGGCCGGCGTGACCGAGGCCCACGAGAAGGGCGCCAAGGTCATCGGCATCACGAACGTACGCGGTTCGCGCATCACGCGCGAAGCTGACGGCATCCTCTACACGAAAGCCGGCCTTGAGATCGGCGTGGCGGCTACCAAGACCTTCACGACGCAGATTGCTGCGTTGACTGTGCTTGCGCTCAAGCTGGCGCAAGTCCGCGGTACGCTGGGTGCGGACGAAGTTGACGCGGCGTTCACGGAGCTGGCCCGGGTGCCGGACCTGCTGGAGCGTGAGCTGGCCGACACGACCGACATCATTGCGGCGGCGGCGCTTTTCGCCGACGTTGAAAGCTCACTGTTTTTGGGGCGCGGCGTCGGCGTGCCCGTAGCGATGGAGGGCGCGCTCAAGCTCAAAGAGATCAGCTACATTCACGCCGAGGCTTACCCGGCCGGCGAGATGAAGCACGGGCCGATTGCGCTGATTACGTCGCGCGTGCCGGTGGTGGCTATCGCGACGGACAGCGCCACGCACGACAAGGTGCTCAGCAACGTGCAGGAGACGATCGCGCGCAAAGCCCGCGTGCTGCTGATCGGCACTGAGGGCGACCGTGACCTGGAGGCGGTGGTCGCGCAGGTTCCCTTCGCCCGCGTTCTCTACGTGCCACCTATCAGCGAGCTTCTCGCGCCGATTGTGGCCGTAGTTCCCCTGCAACTTCTGGCCTACTACGTGACGAAGCAGCGGGGCTATAACCCCGACATGCCCAGAAACCTGGCTAAGTCCGTCACGGTGGAGTAGGTAACGCGTCTGTTTTCCGCCTGGCTTTGTTCCCGCAAGACTCACGGCCATAAGGCCGCTTCGTTTTACGGCGCCGCGCCAGACAAAAACATTTCGCGCTATCTACAGGTTTATACTTATTGGGAAGCAAAAGAAAGCAGGAGAAAGTAGAACATGGTCGTTGGGCTGGGAGTTGATATCGTTGAGATTGAGGAGATGCGCCGGAAGCTGGAGCGCCAACCCCGAATGAAGGAGCGGCTGTTTTCTGAGGAAGAGCAGCTCTACTGCGAGCGGAAGGCGCGCCCGGAGGTCCACTATGCGCTGCGCTTCGCCGCTAAGGAAGCGGTCGTCAAGGCGCTCGGCACAGGATTTTCCGGCATGCGCTGGCGTGACATCGAGGTTGCGCGCGACGAGAAGGGCCGTCCCT
>Ga0123357_10003752_pt1 | contig 17558 bp, 3 predicted proteins | sample TergutEmb28metaG_FD_89873 | JGI IMG/M metagenome (GOLD analysis project Ga0123357, IMG submission 89873) | Embiratermes neotenicus P4 segment gut microbial communities from Petit-Saut dam, French Guiana - Emb289 P4 | ecosystem: Host-associated > Arthropoda: Insects > Digestive system > Gut ... | reverse complement strand
GTCGTCAGCTCCTGAAGATGGGCACAAGGTGGCCCGAAACATGTTGAGTAACTTATAAAGAGCAACTTATAAGGAGAAATAAATATAATACTAAGTGACATCTAGTTGGTTTCTTATTCCACATATTGAACTAGTTACTGGTACTGCTGAAGACAGAACACAAACCAGTTGCAGTAATAGCATTTCTTGTGGTTTGTTGCAATGGGAAATTTAGAGTGTAGTCCCTTTTTGTACCAAGTAATTCAAGAATTGTTTGTTAAATAAAGGATCATAAACAAAAGTGCATCTAAATAGGCAGATTTTTTCAAAACTTCATAAATTGTTAAATGGATTAATTGTTAATAACCTGCTTTTTATCTGAACTTTGAGCTTAAAAATATATTTACCACAACTTATGTTATGACCAGCTGCAGAATGAATCACTTGGATAGAAATGTTCATGAGCATTAGAAAGCCTGTAGAAATTTAAGTGTGCACAGTATAGGTTAAACTCTGTGACTCTCTGGATCAGTCAGATGTGTCAGGATTTGTGGATTAGGTTACTGTTGTTATAGTAGAATCAGTGACGAATGTGCAAGTGGTTTCTTCTGACCCTAGTCCCAATGGAAGGGCTAGTGGATGCATTTCAAACTGTGCCACACTCACAGGGAATGTTGTTCATATCTGAGGATTGGATATTTTCTTCGGTGGAAGGTAATTGCATGATGTCTTAATGCAGAGGACCACTGTATGAAAGTCTGTATTGTTAAAAATATTTGTCTTGTATGGTTTGCTATATGATGGTTTTGAGTCTTTTATGAATGTAGTCATTTATCTAACCACCCAACTCCATGAAACATGAATTTATCTTCTTATTGCATAGGTAGTCAAGAAATTCTTCACATTTTAACGAATCTGAAGTTCAGAAAACTTGCACTGGTGCATATAACCTATATCCATTAATGAATAGTGCCACAAAAAAGCCACTTATATTATTGTGGATCCACATACAGTTTATATCTTTATTTGTCCTTAAGTCAAATATCACTTGGTTCTAGATACACTTCAGAAATGTGTAGGGGACGGCATGAGGCTCCGTCGCCGCATTGCCACAAACGAAAAATATGATGGACTGGATATATCAGATGTATCCACTGACGTTCATTCTGATGACAGTGACAACTGGGTAGTGTCTAAAAGCCGGAAGAACAGGCCAAAAAAGCGGAAGAGAATAAACGGTCCTGCCCTCCTCAACTCTAGCAAGAAAAAGGGTGCTTCAGAAGAGGTAGAAAATGTTGGACTGTTTTTTGTTTGTACCCTAATTTGCATTTCTCCCGTATGTCATATTTGCATTTCTCCCATATGTCATCTACTCCTTTTTCATATCTTCCCCAACTAATTTATTTTAATCACTTCTAAACTGTTTGTAATGTAAAGTGCATTCCTGATACCTGTAATGTACTTTGTTTTCATCTCTACTCCACTAATTTATTTTCATTAGTGCTAAACTCATCTGACTGCAGTATAGATTCAGATGATAGTCATTCTCTTGGTGTCTCAGTTTAGGTGACAACTTGCTGTCAGAGTTCTCTCCATCTCCTAACACATTTTAAGCCCATTACAGTAAATAGTATTGAATTTGATTAGAAGTATTCTTCATACTAACAACATAATGTGGACATTCACTTCTCCAGTATTCAGTCATTTTTATGCTTATATCAGCCATTTTTTGTCTTACAAAATTTTTGATGTAAGTATTCAATTAACCTGTCAAGTGTGGAGTCCCAAGCTCTGTTCACCAAACCTAATCACCACCTGCCCTGCAAATGCTGAGCTGTGCTCTTGTTCTACATGCTCAGTCCCATGCATCTGTCAAACACATGTGAGGCAAGTGTAATCCAGCTGCTTGATTTTCATTAATAAATAACTGGCTTTCAGGTGGTGTGAAACACAGTTCTGAGAAATGATGATTTTTTTCTGGTGTCTGTAAATGAAAATTGATTTAGTTGAATTTTCTAGGTGCACACCCTGGTTTATTTTTGTCTATGTCAATAAAATGAAAACTAAAATGAATTTTACTACAATTGTCATGAAGCTTATGTTTGGGGCTTTCAAGTGGTACATGACATTATTCATGTACATCAACAGCTTCCTCCTCCTTCACAGCTTATACTATGTTTCAGTTAAACTTGAGACTGAAATGGCATATGCTAATGGCATTGAGTAGCAAGGATTTGTTGCCAGAAGAACTTACTGATTCTGATCCAAGTCGTTTAAGTTCAGATAGTGATTGAAGTGGGACCAGTAATTTGGCTGTAGGTGAAGGAATTTTTGTTAGGAAGTGGTGATAACAAAGATGATGACTTTGTTCATGGTGCTACTGCGGGTGCTACGAGTGATACTGCTTTTATGTGGGAGGATATGCAAAATCATATAGAGCAGAGAGAACAGTTTGTTGGTAACTGTGGGCCTCAAAGTGCAGCACAAATTGAAACTTATTTTGCTAAAGTGTTCAGCAGTGATAAATGCATGTTTGAGTTATGTCTGATGATCATATGTAGTAAGAACATGCAGATGACATTTCAGATTTATTATAAAGTATATGTGGTATGTGTTAAATGATTTGTAGTGAAAAGTGTTATGTAAATTGGTTGGTTGAAGATAACCTGCACTAGCATCATAGTGGTCTTGCAAGACCAAGCTCACATGTTGGGTGTTTTGTGCAGTTGCCAAAACACCAAACATACAGTCTCATTTTGTGTGAATTTCTGATATTCTGTTTTACTTTCAAGTCTTTAATGTGTTGATATACTTCAGATTTAGATAAAAATGTGATATCCACATTTGGTTTCATTTCAGGTTAGATTACTTTGATAGGATAAGATTTGGAATTTTGTCCAAACTAAGTAACTTACCAATAGAAGCAGCATATTCTGTGGGTCCTTGACTGTTCAAGGTTTTTATTCTCTGTAGAAACCATGTGGTTGGTTCCTTACCATCACCATAGAGGCCCACCCTTGTACTGCAGAATAAGCCAGTTCTGTCTTGTTGAATAATATTAAAAATTGTTAATCCTGTGGAAAATAAATTTCCTTATACACTAACATTTTCCTGCCTATAAGCTGTATAGTGGTGTTTATGACCTCATTAATCATCTAGTAATCAACTTTAAAATCAGTTGTGTGTTACTAATAAAGTGTAATTATAAATGTGCTATATAAAATGGTATCTTTCCTACAGTGCCCACAACAACCACCACTTAACCAAGAAGAAGCTTTCCCAAAAATGGTTCAAGACTCCATGTCAAAGATCGAGATTCAGGGTTGTGTTGAAAAATCAGCAGCAAAGAAACGCCGGGTAAGGAAGAGTCTTATTCCCCGCAATGAAGCCTCCAGCAAGGAACCTGGTCACCAACTGCAGCAGGAGGAGAAGTGCCAGAAACTTGTAAAATCAGCTACCAACAAGTCATATGATATTGCAGTTTCTGATACATTCAGAACCATGCTACCTGTCAGTCAGACTGGCAGGATTACTGCTAGGGATGTGAAAACCAAGGTGCTGCTTCCATTACAAAGCCGTAAATTAGGTGATGTTATCAGAACAGTAAAGAATCTTGAGAAAGGTGGTGTGATTATGGATGCAGTCGTTTTAGAAATGGGGAAGGGTGAGTCTCCTGAATCTGTAACACAAAATGTTGAAGTCCGTGATGGGAAGGTACAAGCTGGAAAACCTTCATCTCGAAACTTTGTGGATGTGTCAGAAAAACCCAAACAGTCACATGGGCAGGAAACAGTACCTGGACTGGCATGTAGTACAAGTTACAAGAAAAACCATAAGATTATGAATAAGCATGTTCATGTCAAGAAGTCTGATATAAGGGAGAATGTGAAGCAGGCCACTGGGTTTCGAGTCCTTACTCCACATTTACGTCAAGTTTGTAGGACTCATGTGGGGGTTAAATCGCAATCCATCACTGCATCTAATTGTCCCTCAGCTTCAAGTTCCAACACAGATTGTAAAGCACCATCCCGGTGTGTGCATCAGGGGCAAAAGAATGAGACCTTAGGGCAACCTCTGGGTAATGTCCAGGCTGAAACTGACATTATTTGTATCAGTGATGATAGTGATGATGAGGTAGAATGGCTGTGCTCAAAGTATAATCCAAAGTTGGACTATGATTTTGGTAGAAAGGAAAAGACTCTCAAGAAAGATGGACAGTCCACAGAAAAGATAGAAGGCAACCTGACTTCAAAACAGATGTACTCTTCTTCAAAACATGATCTTTGTATGCAAAGAAATATGCCGACATGTGGAATGAGAGCAGCATTTTCCACTGGCAGAAGTGTCAATACACTTCCAAATCAGATCCAAACTCTAATTACAAACCCCAACAATAATACTACATATCTTACCCATAACTCAACCATACTGCATGACAAGGTTGAAGAAGAGTTTCCAGTGATGCATAATCATGTGGGAACTCATACTGTTGCAGAAAACCAAGATAGTGTGAGTGAAGCAGTATTAACTATGCAACCAATTGGCAGTTCACACCAGCTTTCAGGAAACTCTGTGTTACAGACAGAGTCAGTTGAGCATGTCCAAAGCCATATTCCAAGACTCAGTACTGCCAAAACAGTTTTATCACCGATTCCTTCATGCAGCACACAGAACAATCGAAGTGTCCCTTTAAGAACACAAGACACCTTGACTCCAAAACAGACACATAATGCTCCAAAAAGTAATCCTTGTGTGCAAAGAATGGTACCCACATCTGAAATGGAAGCAGAATTTTCCACTGGCAATAGTGTCAATACACTTCCAAATCAGATCCAAACTCTAGTTACAAACCCCAACAATAATACTACATATCTTACCCACAACTCAACCATACTACATGACAAGGCTGAAGAACAGTTTCCAATGATGCATAATCATGTGGGAACTCATATTTTTGCAGAAAACCAAGATAGTGTGAGTGAAGCAGTATTAACAGTGCAACCAAGTGGCAGTTCCCATAGTGCTTCAGGAAACTCTGTGTTACAGACAGAGTCAGTTGATCATGTCCAAAGCCATATTCCAGGACCCAGTACTTCCAAAACAGTTTTATCGCCAGTTCCTTCTTACAGCACGCAGAACAATCGAAATGTCCCTTTAAGAACACAAGACACCTTGACCCCAAAACATACGCATAATGCTCCAAAAACTAATCCTTGTGTGCAAAGAATGGTACCCACATCTGAAATAGAAGCAGCAGCTTCCACTGACAGTAATGTTGCGACACTTCCACAGTATTTCCAAACTCCAGTTACAAACCCTGACAATAATACCCATAACTCAACTGTAATACATGACAATATTGAAGAAGGGTTTCCAGTAGACCATAGAAATGTGGGAATTTATACTGCTACAGAAGACCAATATAGTGTGAGTGAAGCAGTATTAACTGTGCAACCAAGTGGCAGTTCACACCATCTTTCAGGAAACTCTGTGTTACAGACAGAGTCAGTTGAGCATGTCCAAAGACATATTCCAGGACTGAGTACTGCTAACACGATTTTATCACCACTTCCTCTTTCCAGCCCACAGAACAATCCAAATATACCTGTACATCATTCAGTGGCTGCTGGTGAAACCATTACTTCTGTACAGCATTCTAGTTCCATGAATAATGGTCCAGTACCTAACTTACAAATTAATATTGGAAGCCAAATTGTTCCCTCTCACGTACCTGCAAGCCAAGGTTCTAATGTACATCCTTGCATTTTTATATTAGGATCATCCCCTGGTACTTCAGTAATCCAAGTGACTACAGATACTACAAACAGACCTCCACATGCACGCACACAAGAAATCAGTTCTGATGCTCAGTTAGTCAGAACAAATAGTCCTGGGTTCAATTCAAGTACTTCAGCCAGAATTCCATACCCTCAATTAACACAGACAAGAATTCTTACCCCTCATTTAGCTGACAGGGCAAGAAATTGTCATTTTTCAGTATATCAAACAAATGATAATCTGCCAGTTGTGGTGAGGAGTTCCCATTTGCCATCAGTCCAGACAAGGAATCCTAGCTTTTCATCAACCCCAAGAGAGCGTCCACATACTCCAGTAACCCATACTCAGCATCCTCGTACCCTTTTGGCCAGTACACGTGTTCCAGGCATTCATCTACCTTCTCATACTCCAGAAGGCCAGACAAGAATTCCAGGGACTCCATTAACGAAGACAAGAAATTCTGTGACTACAGAAGTGCAGACCAGGAGTCCAGGCTCTCCAGTGTCACACACAAGCAGTGCTGGCACTGTGCTTGGCAAGACGAGGGGTCCAGGAACTCCAGTGGCACACACAAGCAGTTCTGGCACAGCGCTTGGCAAGACGAGAAGTCCAGGCACTCCAGTGGCACACACAAGCAGTTCTGGCATTGTGCTTGGCAAGACGAGGAGTCCAGGCACTCCAGTGGCACAAACACATGATTCTGGCGTTGTGCTTGGCGTGACGAGGAGTCCAGGTAAAATTTGTTTTTCACAGACATCGAGTTCTGGTGTTTCAGGTCTCCAGGCAAGGAATTCTGGTTCTTCAGTATTTCGAGCACAGACTCCTGTTGCTCATGTAAATGCTGGTGCCAGACTGCCACATGGGAGAGGACAACCAGGCAGCAGACCAGAAAGAGATTGGACTGATGGGGTACAGCAAAGGGATCAAACAGCTAGACTAGTAGTTATACCAGGTGATGATAATGTAAATAGGTATGGACTAGTCTTTCCTTCTGGGGCCAAAGTAATATTAACACCTGAACAAGTTGCTGAGATTCGTGCTGCTAATGGTGGACTTTTGACATCAAACTTTGGAATGTAAATACCTTATTTACCTGAATGCAAGACAACTTTAACCTAAGATGACCCCCCCACCCCCCCCAAAAAAAAAGTGTCTGCCAAGGGAAAATTTATTATCCAAATCTAAGGTGACCTCCAATAAGAAAATTAAAAATATTTTGATATTAATTTCATACACTGAGTACACAAAACATGTCAGATTCTATCTGCCTTTATTGATCCGTGTCACCTGTCTCCCATCTTCACAGTCAGTGCCTTCATCTTCCTCACACTGACTGGTAACATCCTCATCCTCTTCACTGCCATTCCATAACATATCATCATCAGTCCCATCCATTGCATTGGATATGTAGCGCTTCTTAAAACCCTTCACACTCATTTCTAGTGAAATGTGCTGCTATGCTGTTATGATCCGCATTGACTGCATACTACGCTAATATTTATTTGTTAATAAACTTACTTGAACCCATGAAGATGCGAAGTTTTCTCCACAGAAGGTGTTTAGCAGTGTTAAGAATTTCAATACATGTGTTCTGGATTTTTGTGTCATGTCTGTGGTCTGATCATTCTGAGTTCATGGCTCTTTTTATGGTTTTTATTTTGTTGATTGTTCCAGGTTTTAGTTTTGAGTCTTGTAGTTAATTTTTAATTTTTCAATAGCCATTTTCATGTTTCTGCTGTTGGACTAGATGTGTTCTCATTTACGTGTCCTAACAAGTTCCTGTTCATGTGGCGCATTGTGTTTGAGAACAAGTCAATTTAAGGGGTCCACTAGTTAGGTGCTTCTTTGCCTGAAAACAGAAACAGTCAGCTTCCAAAAGTTTGTATGTCTTTAGGAAATTAGATGGTGGACAAAAGTTTCAATAAAAAGGAGATTGTGTCCTTTTAGTATGTTCCATCTTGACATGACTTTATCTGATCCAAAAATGTATCAGTAACCAACATAATGCACTTTAAAATTCCGTGAAGTATTTTATTCACAAAACGTGGGTGATGTTCTTATTACAAGAATGCAGTTGTGTTTCATGTGTCACCATCACTCCACAATAATTAAACTTATGTAGTTTTGGTTAAAATTATGTAAGTAATATAAATATAGGCTAAGGATGGATGATTACTAAAATCATGGGCATTAAAATTGTTGGGTGTTTGCAGAGTGATGGCCAAGATAGTAGTCTGTTGAGTTATGATCCAGAGTGTAGGTGATGTGTTCCAGAGTATAGGTGATGACACATCACCTTTACTTTGGATTAGAATATCATAAAATATTAAAGTGCACTTTATTGGTTATTTATATATTTTTGAACACTGTGTCAGTTAAATTTCCTCATGCATTCTTCTCTCTTTTGGACTTCTTGATCCTTGAAGCTGGGACTGATATGTTGTCACAAAACATGGGTACAGAATTACCACTCTAGCCATGTAATATGTCAGAAGAGCGCAGACCTCACATAATTTGACGATGAAGGCCTTGGTTTGGCTCCACATGGTCAAATTCAGTGATCCAGTTTGGCGTGGTCTGGTTCATCGCTTCATGCACAGTTTTAAGATGACCTCAAATAGTGAGGCATTAAATTTAAGGGGAAAACCTCATCTTGCATTTGAGTAAATATGGTAAATTGATGAAGTTCCACATAGGGTTTTAATTCTGCAGGCCCATACAAAGGCAGTTTTCTGAAACATGCACATTGTGATCACTGAGACAACATGCCATTATGCATATTTTGTTTAAATAGTGATTGGGATGGCAAAGTTTGTACATAATAACAACGATATAAAAATACGCTGCCATTACCCTACAGTATAGGACAGATTGTTGGAATGTGAAAGGACTAAGAGCAAAAATACCTAACAATAATTTTACTGACTACTCTAACAGTATTCTCTTCTGACTATACTTCTCTTGTGAGATTTAAGGTTCTCACAGAAGTATTGCTGAAGACATAGATCTTTGGGATATAGCATGTTGATTGATAAATATTTACTGGCATTTCAGAGGATTGTAGTGCTTTCCTCATGATAAAGTTGTGCTGTTACTTTACCATGAAGATGAAAGCAGCATGCTCATTCAGAGTATCAGTAACTACCAATCAGCACAATATAACATCCCAGGAGACTTATTCTTAATATTTCTCATTTTCCAGTTATCAAAAGACATATTAAGAAACTCTGTTCCCTGTCCACCTACATCAAGTCAGTACATTTGATCTGTAGCAAGTTCTGTGATTCTTTTTAAATCAAGCGACAATGCGTGGGCATGTTTCTCATGCTGGAATATGTTCCTTTGTGTAGTGAAAAACAGAATGCTGTGTTCCCATGGTACTACACTGATTTGTTTTACATTTATTCTTGAGATTTGTGATAATGTTGTTGTGTGGACTTGTAAGCATACAACTTCTAACTAGATTAATCCTGTTGGAATATATATATATATATATATATATATACCATATTTCCTGCCTCATAATATGCCACGAATGGTAAGGCATATTGTGTAATTAACAAGGTATTTTTGTGGATTTAATAACCATTAAGCTTTCAGTTTTAAGATGCTGGGTAATTTCTGGTGACATTTTTCAGGGGGAAAAAAATGAATCTTATGAACCAGGAAATGCAGTAATTTCAAATCTTCCTTTTTGTGTTTGCCTCAAGCTACAGGTATATCAAACATTACAGATATGCAGATGTAGTGACAGGCAGGCTGTATATGGATTTGTGTTATGATGTTGAAGTACATGGAACAGGTTGGCTAACAGTGCGTATATGAACATAATGTTCTTCAACCTTGTACTTGTGTATACTAAATGCAAGGAAGTATTAAGTGGAATACTGTTTTCATAGTACAAAGACTAGATTTTTTCTTTATGTAGCAGTACAAAACTAAACACCAATATGCTATTAAGATTTTGCTGTGTTTAAACTTTAAAGTGTGTTTGAAAAGAAAGAGGGCTGCTACACTGATATATGAAGATACTCTTACTGTTTTTTAATTTTTTATGTTAGTGTATATCTTTCTTAAAGGTTTTGCACTTCTGTGATAAGATGTATGTGCCATGATTGTATGGGACCAGATACAGAGTGGCACTGTGTATTCCACTTTCTTGTATCACATTCCTGCATTTATTTGTTTCTTTGGGAAGAAATATGAGAGCAGATGACAAAGGGCCTGAAATATTGACTGTATACTGCAGAACATGTACATTATAATTTACGGTTTATGTTACTAAATTTGCAAGTTTCATGTATTGTATAACTCATGTCTTACAAACCTGTATGTATGAACCTCTTACTAGTCATCTGTGGAGGTGAATTGTTCTGCATTCGGTGATAGTCACTTGGCCACTGAAGAAATTATCTGTCTTTTCTGATCTTAGTGAAAAACAGTATATTCAAATGCCTTGATGCTAATGATTGTAAGCATTGAACACACATCTCCCAGAATGTATATTACAGGCAGGTCTCTTTATAAGCGATTTCTTTTTGCATGATTTTGCTTTAACACAACTTGAAAATTTACACCACTTTTTGAATTTACTCAATAATGGTCAGTTTAACGATGTATGGCATAGGTGATATGTGATAATTTTTAGTTCAACGTGATTTGGCATGGACGAAATGTGTCTGCACTTTGTTGGAGGCTAACAGAAAGTGACATCACTGTCATGCTGTAAGTCACGCGTATGGATTGATCACACTTGTGATATAAGCACACAGCTCATGTAATTCCCTCATCATCATCATTGGCTTTTGGTACAAACATGAGTGAGAAACATAAATCTGCGTCACCTAGTGCAGTGCAGATGAAAAATTGGTGAAAGACAATTAATATAGAAGAGAAATTAGACATAATAAGCTGACTTGAAAAAGTGAACAGATTTGTTATGTATGCCATAATGTTTGGTACACTCGCATTGGCGTACATACCATTCATGATAATGATGATAGAATCCCAGAAAGTGATAAGTCAGGAACTAAAGTGTTTATATAGCAAGACTACCACAGTCCTGTTAGAAACAGTGGTACCAAAAACTATGGACATGAGTCTCTTGTATTTGTATTGTATTAGAAATAAATAAATATATTGTATAGAAATGCATATATACTTTGTATACAGTAGATATATACTCTACAGGTCCATATGTCTGCTAGTGGTACAGTCGTACACTATATAGAATGAGTTTGTCTATCCCCCAACCCCCAGGATATATACTGTTTTAAATGGGAATTTTTGTTCAGTGTGAACGATTTCGATTTGCTCAACATTTTTCGGGAATGTTTTGCTGGCATAAAACGAGACCTGCCTGTACTGACCTGAATTTTCATTTCCACCAGTTCTTGCTTGCTTGCATTTTTTTAATTATCTCATTACTTCCCATTTTTATAACACATGATTTCCTTCCTGTCTCCCAACTCTTTTCTTTTGGAGTAGCAGAATCTCTTGGTATCCAGCAGCCGTTCTGTTTGGCTTTGCTAATTTACGTGGATTTAAGGTGGTGTTAGATCTCATGAAACATTGTTTCTCCATGCTGCATTTTGACTGTATCGTAAAATGGTTGAAACCACTATAAGTCACTTGTGTTGCACGTGTGCATTAATGCTTCTGATGAAAATGTTCAGAATGTTTGGGTAAGTGCCATGTGTTATATTTGTTACTATCTCATGTTACTGGCAAAATGCAATGACTGTTTAGTATGTTTTGAATCTAGGACCATAGAGATCTGAAGTTTTGTATAATTTTTACTCTTGTGATTTCAGTTGTATAAGCATCATCATAAGGATGCAACATATGTACTAATTTTTAGGTTATATGCATTAGTGCAAGCACTTTTTCTGTTATGTGAAACTACCTGTCAATGCCTGAAAGACATGATTAGTGTGTTTATGCCATTGAAGTGGACACTGTTCATCTGATACTGATGGTTACAATTTTTTTAAAGAAATGTGTGTTGACTCCCCCCCCCGTTAAAATCATTTCTCAAGAAACTCTTATATCATCTGTATGTTAATTTAGGGAAAGAGAGAGAGAGAGAAATGAAAAACTTAGTATTGTGTAAACATATTGAAAACATTTATAGGCATTCTTTTAATACTGAATGTGCTTATGAGAGTAATCTTATATGGAAGAAGTAAAGGCTTGAAAACTCTCACCATTCATAATGCAAATATGGTGAAACCTCTGTACATCATTTTGGTATGTGCTGTTTTCCTGCAAATATCATCCCTTGTATCTGGTCCAATAAAAACAGTTCATATAAACAGTGCATAATTACATCACATGCATCATTCCTGGAAGTATTATTTTATTTTGTCAATCATTTGGGATTTTTGGTTCTGATACATGGTATTTCTGGAATGCTCGTTTTTGAAGAAAAAGTTTCAAAAGTAATGAGATGATTTTTGGAACCCAGTAGCAGGAAGGTGCCTGTACTGTTACAACCATGCTGCAACTGTGCTTTTGAAATGTCACCACGCCTTGGCCGAATGTGGAATGAGTGTGGAGTGGTGAAGGTGAGGGGAGGAGCTTAGAAGAATTTCATTGTGTGCGTACATGTGATTACATTCATGTCTGTAAGAAAAGAGTGATCTTCCCTGCACTGATTTTTACGAAATGTGCACATGTTGAATGGTATTGTATTCTGACCCCTTATGCCAAATTTCACCTAAAGGAGAGAATAAATGTATAAAGCCAAATTCATTGTTGCCTCAAAGTCATGTATGGCTTTCTCTTCATCAATTTTCACTAGATTCATGTCACAGCTAGCAAAACACTTTCACTGTTGGTCACCGACTTTTGCTTCTAGGTATGAATTGTTAGGAGGTGATCAAGGAAATAAATAGATACAAGGTATATGCAAGTAAATAAAAAAAACACAATATATCACTCAGTAAATTGTTCTGGACTCCCTGTACTGAGTTTTATCTAAAGCGGATGAAAACGTAGAAAACAAGCAAAATTTCAACAGTGTCCTTCAGTGAAGTATATCTTTGACTGCCGATTTTAAGAAACTCACGCTTTTTATTTTTTTAAGAATTCCTATTCTGAAGTTCATGAAAATCCCGTATGGTTTAGTCACAAATGCTAGGTCATCAATGTACATTGTCTCCACAACTTATTTTATTGCACTGTAGCCTATTTTGGGGCCATGGCTTCTATCTCCTGCCTCCAACCTTCTCTGTTCCTTGTTGCCACCTTCCAGTCCCATATCTCAAGTAAATGTATGCCATTTCTGCCAACAACATCTTCCCATCTACCTCTAAGCTTTCCTGCAAGCATTCTACCTCTGAAACAATGGTCTTCGCATCAGGTGCTCATAATTTTGAATTTTTAAAAAACACCTAAAAGTTATTTGGAACAGGTGTTAAAGTGAATTTTTCTTTATTATTATTGTAGGCCTAAGTGGAAGATATATTTCATTTTTTGTTGTTTTCTTGTATTTCAGATGTTTAATGCTTTCCCTTAACTCATCTTACTGGTGTTACTTTAGAAAAAATGGATAGTTGTTTCACAGTAGTACATTCAACTTATTGAGGTCTTCCCCCATTCTGTAAGAGAGATTTGAAAGAGGCTCTCAAGCCTTCCTTGTCTTCATGTGCCTTTTCCATGTTTGTGGATTAACTTTTTTGTACTCATTCGTGTTTTTCATTCTCTTGACTGTCCCTCTTGGCATGCCGAGTGCATACAAATCATCCATGTAGTCACCATACGGATTTGTTGTTACAGATTTGCCATATTTATGTACGTTTAGCACTCCTCTTCTTCTTCTTCTTCTGGCCTTCTCTTTTTATTAGTTGTTAAGGGTCTGTATATTGTGAATTGCTTCACTAGCATAAGTCTTTCTTCTCTTCACAATGTTATCCCATGTTTTTTGCATGACTTCCAACAAAATGGTCTCTTACTATCCACCCACATGAAAGGAGTTGTACTGTACAGTCCATGTATTACATGTGGACAGAGCTCAGTCCTGTGTGCTTGGGAAAGAAAAACAGCTATTCTCATCATGAAACATGGTAGATAAATCAGTCACAGGTGTGTACAGACCGATTAGTCTTAGCAGTTATGTAGTTACGGTAATGGAGTGTATGGTACACCAGCAACTCACCTGGGTCCTGAAGAGTAGGAACTTCACTTCTAAAGGTCTTTGTGGATTTTGATGCTACAGATACGCCATTGATCACCTGGTGAATATGGAGCACAAAAGCCTTAACTGTTTTGTCATCCATCAACACCTGGTTGCTGTCTCTTCTTTAGTATGGAGAAGGTGTACATCACGATGTAGTACAGTATTGTAAGAATCCTCCACCGCTGGAATCTTTTGGATTGACTAATGCCCTTTCTCTTTTCCTTCCTCAAAAACCAGTACAGTTCTGCCCATGTTAGTGATGTCTTGTTCCTGCATCATCCCAAAATAAATGAGGTGCTACACAGATCAGTTTTTAAAAATGAATATGTTTTCGGTCGCAAGCTGTGGAATGGTTAAAGCAGTTAGGCAGCTTGTTTGGACATCATCTTGTGTTGATGATCAATATTTTACGCTACCCGCAGTATTGACGCAATTCAGCATAGGCTACTGGTTCCAATCATTTGTCACTGGCTGGAGAGAATGCAATCCTTTTCCCCCTAGCCAAGACCCAGTATGTACACTTAATACGTTTACGGGGTTTGCATTCCGCCCCCTTCCAAATCTGCTGCGTGATAACAGCCCGTTTTCATTTGCTCCATCTGTCACGTTTTTGTGATGGGAGCTTTACCCCTGACCCTATATTAAATGCAGATTCTTTATGAAAGCCACCCGTTGTAATTACTAAATAAACACACTTATTACGTCGAACACAACACAGGTTGTATTGTAATTAAAAAATTACAATAAAACTTGTGTTGTGTTCCACTTAAGTGTGTTTATTTATATCCAGCTTGTTTTATAAATGTTATTTATTAGGTCTTGCAGCAGAGCATGGTCTTGTTTCCATCCTTACTGCGCCCTGATCTGTTCTAAGGCAAACTGTATCACTTTTGTGTGGTTCCTCTTTCATGTCAAATGGTGTATCACCCCGTAATCTGCCTGTCTGCAGTTCTGCAGATCAAGTAGCAGCAACATATCCCCATACGAGTTGCAGCATCACACCGTGAAGACGCACCTACGCCACCTTCTTCAGTATCGTGGCCCTAATGTCTGCCGCGTATTGTTCTCAGTAGACTATCGTTCACTGTCTTCATGGAACAGATACTTAGCTTCCGCTACGGTGCAGTTGAGGTCGTTCTTCTTTTGGGAAGTTAGGCAGCGTAGGTTGGTAGGTAGTTGTCGAAGTTTCGGGACAACATAACGGTCCCATCTTCAAAGATCAAGTAGTAATTCCTCCTGGACTGCTTGACCCTCGGAGATGGGCCCGACAGGCTGCCGCCGTATATCCCAGAAATGGCGCTATGGCAAGTCGTACGATTGTTCGTTAGTTGCATTCCGGCAGCTGTCTTCACGCAGACACAAAGAGACCTCCACCACTATTCTTACCGAACGCAGATAACCGATTCATCGGCCTTCACACATTTTTGTCTGCGCCCCAAAATCATAAATCGCACTGACTTTGAAACCTAAATAGTACCAGTAACTGCTAACAAATTATCAAGCCACGAGGTTCCCTTCATCATTTTGGGAGTTCACGATCCTGGTTTTGAGAATCCCTGATCTCAGTATGTATTAATAGTTCGTCCTACGCGCAGTACAGTTGAATGCACCGTGTACTGTACTTGATATTCGCGGTCTCGCTTCCCCCCGCCCCCACCCTTCTCCGATTGAATACATTCTTGGGATGATATTCTTGTGTTAAAGTAGCGGTGCAGCTGTTATTGCTGTTTGTGTCCTCAACATGCTAGGAAACTACAGGGACTAGAGGATCCGTGGAGGGATAGCGCCAAAATTCTAGAAGTGAACAATACTCTACGAGAACAGAAACACGCACTGGGAAACCGCGGCGGAACGAGCTTCGAAGTCGTTTAGGACGTAGTAAGTAAACGTGAAGTAGGCTGTGCCCGCGTTATGAAGGCACGTAGGGGGAGTAGAAGTGTAGCTGCAGTCATTCTTAACCTCGACGCTGGACGGAGGTATAGTGGAATAAAAATCGCGAATTTCCTGGCCTTGAACGAAATATCATTGTCTGTTTTTTAAATTATAGTGTATGATCTGAGCGAACAGTAGGTCGGGCAAAGCCAGTTTCTAGCTTGTAATTTACGTAACTAATGTAAATTGTAATTGGCGTGTAACTAGTCATGTAATTAATAATTCTTAAGTTTTTGAATGCGTAAATTTTTCTCGTCTTTTCATATATTTATTTATTTATTCTAAAGTTATTTAATCATGCAGTTGTGTGCAGGATGTTCGCGGGGAAATGACTTGGGAGACTAGACGTAAGTGGAAAAAGATAATATTAAAATGGAGTTTCAAGGAATCTGTTGAGGGACATGGACTGCTGTCGCTCTGGGTAAGGACCAGTGTCAGGCTACTCTGAACACGGCACTGAACCTTTGGGTTTCATAAATTTCGGGGAATTTCTTGGCTAAATAATTTATCAAGGGCCGTGATTCATTGAGTTGGTTTGGGGAGCGGGTCGTGTAACGGGGCATGCGTAGTTTATCGCGATGTCATTGCAAGTCCGCGGTATCGCTGAGAGGAAAGGAAATTTTAAAACTGTCGAAACTTGGATAATCAGAACAGCGTAAACACATGGCCAGCAATGAATTAGTCTGTGTAGTCCACATAAATAAAAAAAAACACTACGATTCAATATATATCCATTTATATTGTATGGCTTGACGTGTTAGAACTTAACAAGCCATGTGTGCGTAATGTGAGAAATAAAAAACTACATGGCACATTGCGTCTTGCGAAGTTAAAGAGTTTCTCGTCTGTTTGAGAAAATTTCACGAATGTTGTAGAATTTGACGGTTCATTTCCGTGTTCACAAGATCTCACCAGATCAATCCAGTCCACGCCATCCCATCCTATTTCTCGAAGATTCATTTTAATATTTCCCATCTACGCCTAGGTCTTACAAGCGGTCTCTCTCAAGGTTTCCAACCAAACCCCAACATACAATTCTCCTTTCCCCCATGAGTGCCACTTGCTCCATCGACCTCATCCTCCTTATTTTATCGCGCTAATTATATATGTTTCGCCGATCCCGGTGGCTGTGCGGTCTAAGGCATAGTTCTGCAACAGCCTGATTGTTGGGCTGGAAGGTTCGAATCTCACTGACGTCATGGATGTTCGTCTCGTCAGTTTGCGGTGTGTTGTGTAGGTAGCGGCCTCGGCGATGAACTGATCACTCGTTCAGAGCAGCCGTATGTGTGTGTGGGTGTGTGTGTGTGGGTATGTGTGTGGCGTGTGTGTGTGTGCATGTGTATGTGTTTGTGTGATCTAGAAACATGAATGAGATGATCTAGGTCCGATTTCGACTATTGAGCCATATAAGAAAACAAGACAAGCAGTGTACGTATGACATAACATAGAGGCGCGTTCGTGTAACCATGGTTGCTGCGGAAAAGCAATATTTTGATTGTGTTTGTTAGTTACCCAACACGTAATGCGCATGCACCTTATTGTCATGTGTCCACATTATCTCGTAAACGGCACAGTTTTTTTTTTTTTGGGGGGGGGGGGGTGTTTTTCCCCCTGAACTCCCTTTTTTCTACTTTTTCTAAAATCTCTTTCTGCACTTTTTTTTCACAAAAAAAACACCCTCTCATCTTTC
>Ga0123357_10003749_pt1 | contig 17566 bp, 16 predicted proteins | sample TergutEmb28metaG_FD_89873 | JGI IMG/M metagenome (GOLD analysis project Ga0123357, IMG submission 89873) | Embiratermes neotenicus P4 segment gut microbial communities from Petit-Saut dam, French Guiana - Emb289 P4 | ecosystem: Host-associated > Arthropoda: Insects > Digestive system > Gut ... | reverse complement strand
TTAATATTTGCCTTCAATACAATGTTCATAAACGTTTTATCTGTAATAACCGATCCTGAAATCACTTTATATTTCAAAATACCGGTAGCATCTACCGTTACATCCGAGAAAACCGAATTGTCGTAATAGGTGATAAAATATTCCAATGCCGTACTTGGCAAAACAGGCAGGGAAGCAACGCCGGATCTTGTACTGCTGGCTGTGGATGTTAATTTGAACTGCGAATAATACTCATTGTATAAATTAACTGAAAACGTTTGCGTGCTGGAATCGTATGTCGCCGTCGAAATCAGATCGTTAGGATCGGTCGGCAATAAGAAGGGCGGCATGTAAAAGAATGTTGAATTATCAGAACTCGATACGCGAATCCATTTCGTTCCGTCATTGTAGTAGATGCCTTCCGTTACCCCGTCAGTTCCGTCGCTACCGGAAGGATTGTCTGCTATATTATATACAAACATCCCTTCTATTGGTTCGCTTAGAGGAGTTGACACACTCGTCCCTACGAACTTCACTCGCGGTAACAAAAAACCTCTTGTTGAAGACTTGTCAAGATTTTGTTTCAAATCTAATAAAGCATTTGGGTCAGGGTCATATTGTGACCCAATAGTTACCTGTGCCTTGACCGGCATAATAAAAAAAAACAGCTATTAATGCTGCAAAGGACAATTTGTAATTCATATTATTTTATAATTAATTAATAATTAATAATTCATAATTCATAATTAAAAACGGACTTATATATTTCAAAAAAAATTACATTTTGTTGAGTACTCATAAATTTATATTAGAGTTTATGTAAATTAGATTTCATAATGCACGGATTGATTTTAATTCTAAAGTTATGCATAGCAGTACAGATACTAAAAATTCGCTGAACGAAATTATTAGCTCTAAGCCTACATTCATCCTTGACGATTCTCATGTGTTTGGCGCTTCCTGTGGTATGCTCTACTCTTACTCTGAAAGAGGAGATTTTCCTGTTGTACTCCTTTTCTTCCGAAGTAAGGTCTCGCCCTCGAGGCTTTTTTATTGGCTGGAAAACAGTAACATCTTCGGGTTTATATCCCTGATAACCTGTATATTTCATAAGACAAACGTACGCACGCGCACGTATTATACAAAATTTAATTTACATTAACTCTATTGTACAAAGAATATTATTTCACAAAATTAATATGATTCTTTTAATTGACAAATTTTTTTATATATTTGTGTTATTTTTTATAATAAACATGTCTGAGTGCAAGTGCATTTGTTCTGCACAAAACAATCTCACACAGTCATGAAAAATTTTATGCCGGTCATTAAAATAACATTGTCCGTGATCTCAGAAGAACAGGAATGCTTTCTTGTTAAAATGGAAGTTGTTAAGAAATCGTTATTTTTTCAATCATTATCTCTAAGGCGCTCATTAATCCTGCGGTATTTTTACCGCCGGCAGTAGCAAAATAAGCTTGTCCGCCGCCGCCGCCCTGAATTTGCTTAGCTGCTTCCCTGATAATCAGAGAAGCGTTCATTCCTTTATTCATCAGATCGTCGCTGAACATCAACGTTAGCGACGGTTTTTCCTCAGACAGGGTAGCTGCGGCAAAAGCCATTCTTTCAGCAAACTCGCCCCGTAATTGGAAGGCGATATCTTTCACAACTTCAGGCGAACAATGCCCCCTGATTGTGAACAGGTTGATTCCATTGACTGTTTGTTTCTCGTCGATGATTTGCTTTTTTATTTGCCGGATTTTTTCTTTAAAAAATTCTTCCGCCTGCTTTTTCAAATCCTGATTTTCTTCAAAAAATTTACGGATTGCCTGCCTCAAGTCGGGCATGTTGTTGAATAGCGAGCGAACGTCGTGAATCAAGTCCTGCTGCGCATAGAAAAAATTCTCGCAAGTTTCAGCCGATACGGCTTCGATACGGCGCACTCCGGCGGCAATCGAACTTTCGCCGACAATGCGGAAAGTCCCGATACGTCCGGTGGAAGCGATATGCGTTCCTCCGCAAAGCTCAATAGACGATCCGAATTTCACAACACGAACATCATCGCCGTATTTTTCTCCAAAGAGCGCCATAGCTCCCATTTTTTTTGCTTCTGCAATAGGCGTGTGGCGTGATTCGTCAAGCGCAATATCTTCCCTGATTTTTGCCGTTACGCGCTTTTCTACTTCACGGATTTCCTCATCCGTCAGTTTTTGAAAGTGGGAAAAGTCGAAACGGAGAATTTCGGGAGAAACATACGAACCCTTCTGTTCTACGTGCGTTCCCAACACTTCCCGCAAGGCTTCGTGCAGCAAGTGCGTTGCCGTATGGTTGCATTCCGTAGCCCGTCGCTTGTCAATATCCACTTCGAGGAGAAACTCATCGTTCGGATCGGCGGGAAGTTGATTCGTCAAATGAACAATCAGGTTATTTTCACGCTGCGTATCGAAAATTGCTGTCTGCATTCCTTCCGAGTCCGTGAAAGATCCGCTATCGCCAACCTGTCCGCCCATTTCTGCGTAAAAAGGCGTGCGGTCGAAAACGAGCTGGTAAAATTCCGTGTTTTTTTGTTTGACTTTTCGATAACGAAGCAAATTTGCATTGGCGGAAGTTTCATCATAGCCGACAAAATGAACCGAATCGACCGAAGATGATATGGCGGGCTCGCGGACTGTAATCCAGTCGCCGGTTTCTATTGCGGCGGCATTCCGGGCGCGTTCCTTTTGCTTTTGCATTTCGGTTTCGAATCCTTTTTTATCAAGTTCCAATTGATTTTCGCGTAAAATCAATTCGGTCAAATCCAGCGGAAAACCGTAAGTATCGTACAAAACAAAAGCGTCAACTCCGGCAATCTGCGTTTGACGATTCGCTTTGGCTTCCTGAATGGTTTTATCCAATAATTTAATGCCGTTTTCCAATGTGCGCAGGAAAGATTCTTCTTCTTCCTTCATTACTTTTTCGATTAACGATTGTTGGGCAATCAGTTCGGGATATGCGTCGCCCATTGTATCAATCAATACCGGCAATAATTTATACATAAACGCCTGTTTGCGACCAAGAAAAGTATATCCGTAACGAACGGCGCGGCGCAGAATCCGGCGAATCACATAACCGGCTTTGGCGTTGGAAGGCAGTTGTCCGTCGGTAATAGAAAAGGCTATCGTCCGGATATGGTCGGCAATCACCCGCATGGCAATGTCTTTTTTCGGATCTTTACCATATATATTATCCGTCATTTTGCCGATTTCCAAAATAACCGGCTGAAACACATCCGTATCGTAATTGGAAGTTTTTCCCTGAACAGCCATGCACAAGCGTTCAAATCCCATGCCTGTATCGATTACCTTTTTTGGCAAATTATCGAGCGAGCCGTCGGCTTTCCGGTTGAATTGCATGAAAACGAGGTTCCAGATTTCTATTACTTGGGGATGACTTTGATTGACTAATGTCAATCCATCTGTTTTCGCCCGTTCTTCATCGGGACGAATATCTATATGAATTTCCGAACAGGGTCCGCAAGGTCCGGTTTCGCCCATTTCCCAAAAATTATCTTTTTTATTTCCATTTATAATACGTTCTTTGGGCAAATATTTTTCCCAATACGAAGCGGCTTCGTCGTCGCGGCTTAAATTTTCCGAAGGACTTCCTTCAAAAATGGTTACGTACAGTCGGTTTTTATTTAATTTTAATACGCCCGTCAAATATTCCCAAGCATATTCGATAGCTTCTTTTTTGAAATAATCGCCAAACGACCAGTTACCCAGCATCTCAAACATGGTATGATGGTAGGTGTCGCGACCTACCTCCTCCAGATCGTTATGTTTTCCGCTTACTCTTAAGCATTTTTGTGAATCTGCTATTCGTGGATATTGAATGGGAACGTTTCCTAAGATGACGTCTTTGAATTGATTCATTCCTGCGTTAGTAAACATTAGCGTCGGGTCGCCTTTGATAACCATTGGAGCGGAGGGAAGGATTTTATGATTCTTTTCTTCAAAAAAATCTTTGAATGATTGACGAATTTCTTTAGCTGTCATTGCTTTATTATTCTATATTTTCAAATATTTTATTCAAAATAATTTGCAAAAGTACGATAAATAACTTATTTTTGTCGCAATTATCATCAACATTTTGTGTCAATGAGTAAGATTTTTTTCCAGTATAACTCTAAAACATTAACTTACGAACGGGTTTATGTTTCTATCAGTCAAAGGATTTGGATTGTTTTCAGGCAACTGATTATTGGTATTGGAATAGGCGTGATTTTATTTGGCATTGCTACTTACGCTTTTGATTCTCCACGAGAAAGGCAATTAAAAAAAGATAATAAACTGTTACTAACCCAGTATGAAGTATTAAATAGACGCATTGGCGTAAATGAAAAAATATTATCTGATCTTCAGCAACGGGATGATCAGTTCTACAGGGCTTTTTTTAATGCCGATCCTATTCCTGCGTACATTCGCAGGCCCGGTTTCGGGGGCGCCAACCAGTATGAAGCGCTTATGAACATGCCCAATTCCGATTTGATTATTTCAACTACCCGCAACTTGGATATCATGACTAAAGAAATTTATGTTCAATCCAATTCTTATGATGAATTGATGGGTTTAGTGAAAAATAAGGATGAACGCGTAAAATGTATTCCGGCGATAGTTCCCATTGTAGTAACCGATAAAAAACAGTATTCGTCGGGTTTCGGTTACCGGATGCATCCGCTTTACGGCGTTTGGAAGATGCACACAGGGATAGATATTTCCGCGAGCGCCGGAACTCCGATTTTTGCGACAGGCGACGGAGTGGTTGAAGCGGCTTCGTGGGACGGCGCATACGGAAACCGTGTTCTTATTGATCATGGATTCGGTTACGAATCGCTTTATGGACATTGTAAGGAGCTTTTGGTTCGACCGGGGCAAAAAGTAGTTCGCGGACAAAGAATCGCTACAGTCGGAATGACAGGCGATGCCAATGGAAATCATGTCCATTACGAAGTTTTAGTCAAAGGGAAATACGACAACCCTGCAAAATATTTCTTTATGAATCTGAGTCCGAAAGACTACGACGAGGTATTGTTTATTTCCGAAAACAGGTAAAAACGGATGTGTTAATATGCTAATATGCTAATGTGCTAATGTGTTAATATGAAATCTTTTAAAAAGGAAAAAATTCTTTACTCCATTCAGGAAGTTGCGAAAATGTTTAATGTAAACGCTTCCCTGCTTCGCTATTGGGAAAGTGAATTTGATTCTATAAGACCTTCTAAATCGGATAAAGGGACACGGCAATACAGCGAACGGGATATTGAAGCTATTCGTTTGGTATATCATTTAGTAAAAGAAAAAGGATTAACCTTGAGCGGCGCCAAGCAAAAATTAAAAACCGACAAAGGAGGCGTTGTTCAAACTGAAGATATTGTTTACCGATTGAAATTTGTCCGCTCCGAATTATCGGCTTTGAAAGAGGAAATTGAGGAAATAGAAAAGCATTTTTCAGATTTAGAAAATTGAATATATAAAAACATTATTTAACATTTTTACTGTTAAACCTATTTGTTTTTGAAAAGTCATATTAAACGTATTTGCTTTTATAGCAAAATGCAAGTAAAACTTATAAAAAATAACCAATTAAAAATTTCAGTAAAATGAAAACAGTAAAAATTTTATCGTTGACATTTTTGATGTCAATTTTCTGTGTTAGTATGACGTTTGCTCAGCAACAGCAAGAACGAAGAGCTCCTCAGCAAAGAGAACAAAAAGCTGCTCCGCAAAAAGGACAACAAGCGAAAGCGACTGCTGAAGAAAGAGCTTCAAAACAAGTGGACATGATGAAGAAAGATCTTAATTTGTCCAATGAACAAGTGACAAAACTACAAACTGTTCAGACGCAATTCATTAAAGAACAAGACCAGGCTCGTACTTCGAAAAAAGGAACCCAACAGGATTTCAAATCTAAGAAAGATGCTTACGATTCTCAAGTAAAATCTATTCTTACTCCTGAGCAATATCAAAAATGGCAGGCTCAACATTCGAATGCGAAAAAAGGGGATGCTAAAAAAGGTCCAGGTAAAGAAAATCATCCAGCGAAGGTGAATAACACTAAAAAATAGAAGTCAATCAAAACAAATCGAATTTCAAATAACCCAGCGCGGTTTTAGAAAATCAGGGGCTGTTCAAAATATTTTGGGCAACCCTGTTTTTTTGTTATCCTTTCGTGACGCGGACTATTGATATTAAAAAAGGCTACCCTTTATTTAGGTAGCCTCCTTCACTAAAACTCTTAAGATAATTTTTTATGAATTACCTTTCCTTTAAACTTTAAAAACCAACCTATAACCCAAATTAGTTAGGACGGATGGAAGATAAACACAAGCTGTCCATACACAGCTCTCACTTCCCACCATGAACCGCCAAAGGTATTTTCCAACTCTTCTTTGCTTAGTTCACTTACTCTCACTTCTACTTTTTCATTCTGTACCATAATTAAGTTTTTTATTTGATTAAACATGTTGCAAAGTAAACTCTTTTTTTTCTATCATCATGTTAATAGTTTGTTAAATTTACGTTATATATTTGGTAAATTATCAAAATACATTTAACTTTGTTTGATTTGAATGAAGCATTAATTTAAATTTTCTAATGAAAAAATTATTTAACCTTTTACTTTTATTCATTGTAGCATTTATATGCTTGTTTTCTTTACAGGGAGCATGGTTGTTCCATACTTACCGGTTACATTCGCAACGCGTGGAAGAATGCGTAGATTCGATCTTTAACAAAGCTGTTGAAGAAGAATTGGATCAACGGTTTCTCAAAATGGAAAAGAATATAAAAGAAAACCTCTCGGATACCAATGTATTCATCGCTTCTTTTAATGTGAATGATAACGACAGGGAAAACAACAATGTTGTTTCTCAACAGTTTACTATGTTTCAGCAACTGATGGAATCATACAATATTCATTTCAATATGAACAGGGTTGACAGTATCTTTCATTTGCTTCTACAATCGCATCATTACCCTTTTCGTTATCAAATATATCTTTTGGATTCGTCAGGCAAATTGATGAAAACTTCAAATGGATTTGTTGGTAAAGGATTCAAAACAGTTGCTTTGCCGATTGTCAACGGAGAAAAGGTTTATGCAATTGTCAAGATTTCATCGCCTGTTGTTTTTAGAACGATGTTTGCTATTTTAAGCGTTTCGATTTTGATTGTTTTACTCATAATGGCTTGCATGATTTATGGAATAAGGTTATTTATTAATCAACAACATTTAAATCAGCTTCGTGAAAATTTTACTCATGCATTAACGCATGATATGAAAACGCCTTTGGCAACAATCCATTCGGTATTGGTTCAGTTGAAGAACGGAGCTCTCGATAAAAATCCGGATATGGAACAGAAATATTGTACGATTGCCATTGATCAAGCGCTTAACTTGCAAGCAGTAGTTAATCAGATTTTGACGCTTGCTTCCATTGAAAATAAACAGTTATCACTGAATAAACAAACTATTCATTTACCGGAAATGATTCAGTCTTTGATTGACAAATTTACTATTGAATCGGGTAAAACTACTGTGTTTCAAACTTCTTACAATTTAGGAGACGGCAAGGTTTATGCCGATCCGTTCTATTTGAATAATGTGATTAGCAATTTGATTGATAATGCTATAAAGTATTCCGGCAAACGGGTGGAAATTAATATTGAATGTTGCAAAAGAGAAAAACAGGTTGATATTTGTGTTAAAGACAATGGATTTGGAATTTCATCAACCGATCAGTTAAAAATATTCAACCGGTTCGAGCGGGGCGCTGAAATAAAACGAAATCGCATCAGTGGATTCGGCATTGGGTTAAACTATGTGCAACAAATAATTGAAGCGCATGAAGGAACAGTTACGGTATTAAGTCGGGAAGGTATTGGAAGTGAATTTATTATTACTTTACCTATCTATTAAATAAAGAACATGAAAATTTTGTTATATTACTATGGAAATGATTAAACTCCTCTTTGTGGATGATGATACTTCCTTTGCATTTATTATTAAAGGAAGTTTAGAGCTGACAGGCCTTTATCAAGTAGAAACGGCTTTCAATGGGAAAGAAGGCTTGGATATTTTTTATTCATTTCATCCGGATGTAGTTGTTGCAGACATTGCAATGCCTGTTCTGGACGGGATGGGGATGATTTCTGAAATCCGGAAAACGAACGAATCAATTCCGATTCTGTTTGCTTCGGGGCATACGAACGCCCGTCAAGTATTGGAAGGGTATAAGTTAAATGTGGATAATTTCATAAAAAAACCGTTTTTACCGGAAGAGTTAGATGCTCATATTCAAGCTATTTTGAGGCGAACAAGAATGTTTTCGAACGTGCACAACGGCGATAGTATTTATTTGGGAGATATAATTTTCAACACAGACAGGCAGTACCTCCAATACGAAAATAAAAAATATAAACTTAGCGCCAGAGAATCGAGGATTTTATATAAACTTTACGAAAGCAAAGGAAATGTAGTTTTGCGGGATGAACTTTTGCGGGCAATATGGGGCACAAACGATTTTTTCACATCAAGAAGTTTGGATGTGTTTATCAATTTGTTACGCAAGCGCCTATCCCTTGATCCGAAAATCAATATTGAAACGATTCGCGGCAAGGGATTGGTGCTCAATATAACATAAGTTTTAACCGGCTATTAATTTACGGTATCGTACCCGTTTGGGTTCCACATTGCCCAGTCGCAGTTTTTTATTCTCTTCATATTCCGAATAAGATCCTTCGAAGAAAAATACTTGAGAATCGCCTTCAAACGACAGAATGTGCGTGCAGATTCGATCGAGGAACCAGCGGTCGTGAGAAATCACAACAGCGCAGCCGGCAAAGTTTTCCAGCCCTTCTTCCAAAGCCCTCAACGTATTGACATCGATGTCGTTGGTTGGTTCATCCAATAGAAGTACGTTGGCTTCCGATTTCAGCGTTAGAGCCAAATGCAGCCGGTTTCTTTCCCCGCCCGAGAGTATGCCGCATTTTTTTTCCTGATCGGCTCCGGAGAAGTTAAACCGTCCGAGATAAGCCCGTGCATTGACCTCTTTTCCTCCAACACGAATAAATTCCGTTCCACCTGATACAACCTGAAAGACTGTTTTTTCAGGATCGATTTCTGCGTGACTTTGATCAACATAGCCTATTTTTACGGTTTCTCCAACTTCAAATATTCCTTTCTCCGGTTTTTCGATGTCCATAATCAAACGGAAAAGCGTTGTTTTTCCGGCTCCGTTAGGACCGATTATTCCAACAATGCCGTTGGGAGGTAACATGAAATTCAAATCTTCGTATAACAGTTTGTCTCCAAAAGCTTTGGCAACATGAATCGATTCAATGACTTTGTTTCCCAGCCGGGGACCATTCGGGATGAAAATTTCCAATTTTTCTTCCCGATCTTTTGTGTCTTGATTCAGTAATTGCTCATACGAATTTAAGCGGGCTTTTCCTTTGGCATGACGGGCTTTAGGCGCCATACGCGACCATTCCAACTCGCGTTCCAGCGTTTTCCGGCGTTTGCTTGCCTGCTTTTCTTCCTGCGCCATCCGGAGGGTTTTTTGTTCCAGCCACGAAGTGTAATTTCCTTTCCATGGAATACCTTCGCCTCGGTCTAATTCAAGAATCCAACCGGCAACATGATCCAGAAAATACCGGTCGTGGGTGATGCAGATCACAGTGCCGGCATATTGTTGCAGATGCTGTTCCAACCAGTCGATCGACTCTGCATCCAAATGATTGGTAGGTTCGTCGAGTAAGAGAATATCCGGTTGTTTCAATAAAAGGCGGCACAAAGCGACTCTACGGCGTTCGCCTCCCGAAAGCGTTCCGACGGTTTGTTCTTCAGGGGGGCAGCGCAAAGCATCCATTGCCCGTTCTAATTTACTGTCGATATTCCAGGCATCGGTAGCATCAATCTTGTCCTGTAATTCGGCTTGGCGCGAAAAGAGTTTATCCATTTTTTCGGCATCCTCGTAATATTCGGGGAGTCCAAACTTTTCGTTAATTGCTTCATATTCTTTCAGTATGTCCATAACTTCCTGCACGCCTTCCTGTACAATTTCTTTTACTGTTTTGGCATTATCCAACAGAGGATCCTGTTCGAGATACCCTACCGAATATCCCTGAGAAAAAACGACATCACCTTGATATTCTTTTTCTATGCCTGCAATAATTTTCAATAATGTTGACTTTCCGGAGCCATTCAGTCCGATGATTCCTATTTTCGCTCCATAATAAAAAGAAAGATAAATATCTTTAAGAACTTGTTTATGGGGAGGAAACGTCTTATTCACTCCTACCATAGAAAAAATGATTTTCTTATCGTCAGCCATAATCTGTTAATTGAATTAAAATTATTTGCAAAGATAAAAAAATTTTTCTACCTTTGCACCCACGTTTTAAAAAACGGCATAAAGATTCATTAGCTCAGCAGGTAGAGCACATCCCTTTTAAGGATGGGGTCCTGGGTTCGAGCCCCAGATGGATCACGAATCAAAGTTTAATAAACCGCAAAACTTCAAATAAGCCTGTAAATTTCAACATTTACGGGCTTTTTCATATCTGTCGGACGACATATTAGACTTTTGGAAATCTTGCTATTGTCTCATATTTTTATGCGGTTGTATGTAATCCGAAAAATTAATGCTAACTTTGCATTTTATTATTCACAATTTAAACCAAAACATCTATGAAAATGTATTTCTTCAGGGGAATAAAAATCTTTTTTTTGTTCCTGTTTATCAGTAAGTTCCAATGTGCTTATCCGTTCGATGAAACGAGGTCTATCGACATTCGCGCTTTATCGTTGGGACAAATGCAATCCCTAAGTCAAGGAGTTTTAAATCCGGCTTATCTACCTTTTTTAGAAAGTAAACAAATCGGCGTTTCCGTTTTCGACCGTTTTGAGATGAAAGAATTGAGTACCCAAAGCATCTTTGGATTAATTCCAAACCGGTTGCTCGATATGAGTTTTCATTTGTCGATGTTTGGGTACAGCGACTATCAACTGATTGAGGGGCAAGCCGGTTTCGCCGAAAAACTCTCGCAGCGGTTTTCCATAGGAACATCAATTAGTTATCTTATTGAAAATTCTATCTTGGAAGATAGTCCGCAAACGTATCTGCAGGCTGACGTCAGCTTTTTCTGGCGGATTAGCGATGCGTTTGATTGGGCGCTGACTACGGAAAATCTTCTTCATACCCGAAATTCTCAGCCGATTGCCTGCTTTTCAGGAGTGAACTATCATTTAGCGCCAGCCACGTGCGTCATAGTGGAATCGGGATATGATTCCCAAAACAGATTTAACCTGAGCGCCGGTCTTGAGTATGAAATCATCAAACAATTGACGGTTCGGGGCGGATTCCGCAACAACCTGCAAACGCCTTCGCTTGGTTTTGCTTATAAAATGGAGCATTGGAACATTGAAACGGTTTTTTTGTTTCATCAGGCGCTGGGACTTTCCAGCGGAATCTCAGTTGAGTATTATTTTTAATGCCCTTAAAGCCATTAAAGTTATGAAAACTTCTTTTATTTTATTCTTTTCTTTGCTTTTAGCAATTGATGCAAACGCCCAAATCACTGCAAACAACACCGAATGGATGCAATATCTGGAAGAGCTGTCTGAGTCGGACGAACGTAACCCGAGCGATATTGAACAGCTCTTTGACGAACTGTCGTATTTGAGTGAACATCCTTTCAATTTACAGACGGTTACAAAGCAAGACCTGGAACGGCTGCCTTTCTTAACGGATATTCAAATTGAAAATCTACTGTATTATATCTATAAATATAGTCCTTTGGTTGATGTTTACGAGTTGAAAAATGTAGAAGGACTTGATTTTCAAACGATCAGTTATTTATTACCTTTTGTTTATGTCGGACCGGCGGACAAAAATTTACCGGATTCCCAATGGAAAAAAGGAAATTATCCACCGAAACAGGAGTTGTTGCTTAGCTCGAATTATACATTTCAGGAAAAAGCCGGTTATAAAAGCGCTTCGGAGGAAGAACGCTCCGCCCGTCCGAACCAATATTATTTGGGTGAACCGTATTACCTTTCTTTTCGTTACGGGTATCAATACAAGAATATTCAATTCGGACTTATCGGGAAGAAAGATGCCGGAGAAGCGTTTTGGAATAAGCGTTACAAAGGATTCGATTATTATGCTTTTAATCTGAATATAAAGCATATAGGAATTTTGGATGAATTGCATGTAGGGGATTACCGGTTGTCGTTCGGACAAGGATTGGTGATGAATACCAATTTCTTTGTAGGGAAAACTTCGGATGTCGGAAGTATTAATCTCAAAGACAGAGGGATAAGGCGGCATGTTTCTACCAATGAATTTAATTATTTTCAAGGAGTTGCGGGAAAAATGAGCTATAAAAATACGCAACTTTACTTGTTTTGTTCCCACCGGAAATACGACGCAAACGCTGATAGTTCGTTTATTTATTCATTCAAAACCGATGGATACCACCGCACCCTCAGCGATATTCAGAAAAAAGATGCTGCACAAATCGATATGGCGGGCGCAGCGTTTCAATGGAGAAAAGAATCTTTTGCCGCTGGGTTTACCTCGATCTATTATTCTTTCGGTGGAAAAGAACTTAATCCGACGCCTCAACCTTATAATCTGTTTTATTTGAGGGGAAAAAATTATTCAAATTCCGGACTGAATTATGAATATCGTAATCGAAAAGTTTCTTTTCAAGGGGAAACGGCTATTGATGCGGCGGGTAAATGGGCGACAATCAACAACCTATTAATAAATCCCATATCAACGATGGATTGGGTCTTCTCTTACCGGAATTATGCGCGGGATTACAATGCTTTTTTCAGTAAAGCCTTTGCAGAATCTTCAACGGTTCAAAATGAAAGCGGATTTTATACCGGAATCCGTTTCTATCCTTTCCGGAAATGGCAGCTATCCGCTTATGCCGATTATTTTCGATTTCCGTGGTTAAAATTCGGCATCAATTCTCCTTCATCCGGAACCGACCGGCTAATTCAACTCGCTTATAAACCCAACGCCCGTATTCAGATGAATTTACGTTATAAGTATAAGGAAAAATGTCAAAATCAAATTCAGGAAGATGCGCGGGAAACGGAGGTGATTCCTTACAAACAGGAACGATGGAGGTATCAGCTTGATTACCGGAACGAAAAAGGCTTCGGATTGAAAACGCAAGCTGATTACAACACTTTTATGAGCGATTCCCATTCAACAACAGGCTGGTCGCTGACGCAAGCGGCTTCTTTGTCAAAGCCGCAATCGAAAATCCAGATCGACGGAGCGTTGGCTTTTTTCCATGCAGGCAATTGGAATAACCGGATTAGCATTTACGAAAAGGATATTCTTTACACCTATTCGTTTCCAGTCTATTATGGTGAAGGACTTCGTTTTTATTCGGTCGTTAAGTGGAAAATCACGCCTGCGTTGACGGTTTATTGCAAATTGGCGTCAACCCGCTATTTCGACAAGGAGACCATTGGTTCGGGATTAGAGACAATTCAAGGGAAATACAAAACGGATATTTACGGGTTAATACACTATAGCTTTTAATCAATGAATCGCTGAGTCAAATCTCCGTAAGCATCAATCCGGCGATCGCGCAAAAAGGGCCACCAGCGGCGGACTTCTTCCGGACGATTGAGGTCAATTTTCACAATCAAGTTTTCTTCTCTCTCGGAAGAAGCCTGCGCCAAAATTTCCCCTTGCGCGCCGGCGGCAAAACTGTTGCCCCAAAACTGAATCCCTTGCGTTCGTCCCGAAGGATCGCTTTCACGCCCTACTCTGTTAACGGCAATCACCGGCACTCCGTTGTAAATTGCATGTCCGCGCTGAGCGAGCATCCATGCCTCCTGTTGCCGTTTTTTTTCTTCGTCCGAATCGGAAGATTCCCACCCGATAGCAGTAGGATAAATCAGCAGGGAAGCTCCGGCTAAAGCCATCAAGCGGGCAGCTTCGGGATACCACTGATCCCAGCAAACCAAAACGCCTAATTTCCCTACTGAGGTTGAGACAGGCTGAAATCCCAAGTCGCCGGGCGTAAAATAGAACTTTTCGTAATACGCAGGATCATCGGGAATATGCATCTTCCGGTATTTTCCGGCTAAGGTTCCGTCCGTTTCAATCACTACCGCCGTATTGTGATATAAACCCGGAGCGCGTTTTTCGAATAACGAAAGAACCAGAACGACGCCCATCTCTTTAGCTAAATTCCCGAACAGTTCCGTAGAAGGTCCGGGAATTGTTTCCGCAAGGTCGAACACTTGCGTATTTTCCGTTTGGCAGAAATAAAAACTGTTATGTAATTCCGGTAAAACGATTAACCGAGCGCCCTTGGCAGTACAGAGCCGGATGTTTTCAATCAACTTATTTTTATTGGATTCAGCATCGGACGTATTGGATTGCTGAACCAAACCTGCTGTTAAAAAGTTCATATTTTCTTAAATGTTTTATAGTTTATTATCCACGATTTTCATCCAACGTTTTTTCATTACAACCGGCATTTCAATAGCGACAATCCTTTCGACGACGCCTCCAAATGCCCATCAACAAATAACATTAGTCCCATTCCTTTATGGTATTTCGTTCCTGTTTTATCATAGATGACGGTAATTCTTTTTCCGTGACAAATAACGTTTTCCAGACAAAAATAATCCCATGTGTCATCCGGCAAAAGAGGATTGACCGTTAACATTCCATCCGCTTGAGGGCGAATACCGATTAATCCACTAATTATCAAATCACAATACGTAGAATGATTGTAATCCTTTCCTCTTTCAACTCCACCCTTTTCGTTCGACCACGTACCGTTATCCCATATTTTTAAACGTGTTCGCGAAATCCAGTCGCCGGTGAAAGGGTTGAGATTCTCGTCAATCCATGGAACCACAGCGCCATCATCTTTTGTTAAATGTTGCGACGCGGTATATATATGCAACAGTTTGAAATAATCTTCCCTTAAAATGTAGTCCTGTTTTTGAGTGTTTAACAGGTTTGCCAGACCGGTCAAGGCGATCGAAGTTGCAAAGGGCCACGACGGTCCATTCCATTGACATTCATGTCCTTCATACGAAATCTTGAAGTCGGGGCTGCACTGTTCGACTGTGGTAGGTCCGTACGGAGCATAAAAATGATTCGAACTCATCAAATATTTCCATGCACAATCATATTTAACCTCCTCAATCAGATTAAAACACCAGGGCGTATAACCATGCAATTCGCGTGCATCGCATAAAACAGCATTTTCGTTGCGAGGTAACACTTTAAAAAATTTTGCTTCATCATCCCAAAGTGTTTTTAGCATGTTTGCCGTTATTTGTTCCGATTTTTCGGCGAATTTCTGAGTTTCCTCCGGACAATTCGACAACTGTGCAATCATTGCAAGCGCTTTTGCTTCGGCAGCCATGTAAGAGTTGATGGTAGCGCGGTAACCGCTGCCGCAGACAGAAACTTCCATGCCGTCGCGGTCGTCGATTTGCCAAAATAATCCTTGCGATGCATCATACCGTTCTTTTTCCCATGCTTCAAAATTGGTTATAAGATCGGGCAGAAGTTCACGCATGACAGAATCGTTACCGCTTACTAAGTATTGGCTGTATAAGGCGTATGCCGCAGGAAAACTGTAACTCCTGACGCTTCCTCCATTTCTGAACCAATAGTAAGCATAATCGCGAAGATAACGTTGATCATGCAACCAGCGTCCTTCGTTGAAATGGTGCAATGCCGCACACGATATACCGTTATATTTTCCCGACCAGGGAACATCGGGAAGAAATTCCGTGATAATGAAACCTTCGGGCGTATTCCTTATATGCTTTCTGAAAGTCCACCAACGAAAATAATAGATTTCTTCCATTTGTTTGTCGGGACACTCAAATAACGGGATATTGGCGGCAAGAAATTCAAATGATTTACTGTTAGTAATATAGGTAGTAAATAATTCGTCGTCTTCCGCATTGAATTTTTCTACATAATTTTTTAAAACAGTCTGAGGAATAATGTTTTGACTGTCGCATACGGACAAAAAAACAAAAAGGAAAACAATTGACAATAGAACCCCCTTTTTCATTTATCATTTTATCATTAAAACCCCAAATCAACATCCTGGTGAATTGCTAATCCTATCTGTTCAACGCTTTGGTTTCGACCGTTATACCAAAGCATCCACCTGTCTTTTTCCCGAATAGCGAATGGTTTATAAGTTGCACTTTCGTCCCATGTACCTTGCGTGGGAGATATAATCGGGTTGCCGCTAAATCTTTCCCAATTGCTGATCCCATCTTTGGAACGCGCCATGCCAATTTGTGCAAAATTAATATCGCGAAATCCGATGTAGAACATGAGATAATCATTTTTTCGTTTAATTACCTGACATGCAGTAACTTTGTATTGCTCCCATTCTTTGGACGAATCAGCGGAAAAAACCGGCTGAGGACGTTTGTCCCAGTGCAAACCATCTTTACTGGTAGCATAACCTATAGCGTCGGGCTCATACTGTTCTCCACCGGAATACCACATTTTGTATATTTTTTCATTTTCATCCCAAATAACATCAGGACACATCACTGCTGCCTTTTCCCAAGGTTCTGTGGGCGATATAACCGGCTGAGCGCTTTGTCGAACAAAATTTTTTCCATCCGTGCCGGTAGCGTAGCCGATCCATGAATTTTTTCCTTTGGCTTGCCCTGTGTACCACAGATGGTAGATACCATCTTTTTTTACTACGGCAGGACGGTTAATGTCGTCTTCCCAATTGGTATTCGTGGTTGGACTCAGCACAATTTCAGGCGCTGTCCAATTCTTGCCGTCCGAACTCGTCGAAACGGCTATGCTTCTTTTGGGACGCCAAGAAGAGTACATAATGTACTGATTTTCTTCTTTTAAGACGAAAATATCGAAAACGGTTCCAAGTTCAGCGCCTCCCAGCACCGGATTGTTTTCGTATTTAACCCATCCCGTTTTTCCACCTTTTTCCTTGCTTGCGCTGAAGAATACAAATAACGTTACTAAAACTGCTGCAACAATATATTTTCTCATGATATGATGAATTTACAACCACAAAGATAGCAAAATATTTCTTCACCAACTAAAAGCCAAGAACAACCCGTGTTCCCTTAGCAAGCTCCGATTCGACGGCGATACTTCCTCCGTGAGAAACCATGATCTGCCGGCAAATGCTGAGTCCGATGCCCGAACCTCCGGTTTTGGTAGTGAAAAACGGAACAAATATCTTATCCATAACTTCAGGGAGTATGCCGCAGCCATTATCCGAAACGACGATAACCGGCCGGTGATATTCATTTTTAAATATGCGAACGCCGACTTCGGGCGATTGATTCCGGTCGCATGATTCCCATGCGTTTTTGATGAGGTTAATCAAAACCTGTTCTATTTGCGTGCGGTCGGCAGAGAGTGTCATCTCCTCCGGTTTTATTTCACAGGAAAACCGGATTCCGTCGGCAAGCAGCAAATCGTTTATATCGTTCATCATTCCCGCGGCGGGAAACGTATTCATGACCGGAGCGGGAATACGCGT
>Ga0123357_10003748_pt1 | contig 17566 bp, 14 predicted proteins | sample TergutEmb28metaG_FD_89873 | JGI IMG/M metagenome (GOLD analysis project Ga0123357, IMG submission 89873) | Embiratermes neotenicus P4 segment gut microbial communities from Petit-Saut dam, French Guiana - Emb289 P4 | ecosystem: Host-associated > Arthropoda: Insects > Digestive system > Gut ... | reverse complement strand
GAGCGAAACCGCGCCGCTCTTGGGGGCCTGGCCCATACCAATGCATGGTCCGCAGGCGCTTTCAAGAACCCTTGCGCCGCTTTCTATAATATTGAATAACGCGTCCGACTGCGAAAGCATTGCAAGAACCTGCCTTGACCCGGGAGAGATTGCAAAGCTTACGTTTTTATTTACTTTCCTGCCTTTTAAAACTTCGGCCGCCAAGAGCATGTCAGCAAGAGACGAGTTTGTGCACGAGCCTATGGCAACCTGATCGACTTTTATTCCTTTGAGATCTTTAACTTTGACGACTTTATCCGGCATATGAGGCTGCGCAATCAAAGGCTCAAGAGCCGATAAATCTACGACTATTTCGTCGTCATATACGGCGTCGGCATCAGGAACTATTTCAGTCCACACGTTTTCGCGCCCCTGACGCTTGAGAAAATCTTTCGTTATTTCATCTGAGGGAAATATGCTCGTAGTAGCGCCGAGCTCCGTGCCCATATTTGTTATGGTCGCTCTTTCCGGGACGGACAATGTGCGCACGCCTTCTCCGGCAAATTCGTATATTTTTCCTCTGCCGCCTTTGACGGTTTCCAGCCTTAACAGCTCAAGGATAATATCTTTTGCACTCACCCAGTCTCTGAGTTTCCCTTTAAGGTTTACTTTCACTATCGCAGGCATCGTTATGTAAAAAGGCTGGCCGGCCATAGCGCAGGCAACGTCAAGCCCGCCGGCGCCGAAAGCAAGCATTCCTATACCGCCTCCCGTAGGTGTGTGCGAGTCCGAACCTATAAGAGTCTGTCCCGGCACGCCGAACCTTTCCAAATGCACCTGGTGGCAAATGCCGTTTCCGGCCGGCGAAAATACTATTCCGTATTTGGCGGCTATTGTCTGAAGAAATTTATGGTCGTCGGCGTTTTCAAAGCCGGACTGAAGCGTATTATGGTCCACATAGCTGACAGAAAGCTTTGTTTTTACTTTAGGCACGCCCATGGCTTCAAACTGAAGATACGCCAGCGTACCCGTGGCGTCCTGGGTAAGAGTCTGATCTATCTTCAGGCCTATCTCCTGCCCTTTTTCCATTTTACCGCTTATAATATGTGCGGAAATAATTTTTTGCGAAACGTTCATTGTAATTCTCCTTTACGCGCTCATAATGTTTTCGTAATTTTACAAAATTTAGTATATTTTGTTAAACCAAACTCCAAGGAAACCATAACATGACAGACTCAAGGCCGTTTCTCTATAAAACCGTTCCATTCCTGTTTCTTATCATCATAGTATTGGCGCTGTTTTGGAAAACGACTTCATATGATGTAACTGATAACGACGATGACATATTTGTAACAGGATCAGCCGCGAGATATACGGCGCCTGCTATTTTTATGGATTTATTTAAAAACAATGTATATTTCGGGGGAAATACAAACTATTACAGGCCGGTATTGATTTTAACTTTCATGATTGACAATAAAATCGGCGGTGATTCCGCGTCAATCTCTCATCTTACAAATATACTGCTGCACGTATTTTCCGTTCTGCTGCTTTTCTTCTTTCTGCAAAAATATGTTTTCCCGCAAAAAACTGCCTTGCTTGCAAGCATGCTTTTTGCCGTACACCCTCTGGCTGTTTACACGGCCACGTGGATTCCCGGCAGAAACGATTCACTGTTCTTTATTCTTTTTTTTATTTGTTTGATATTGCTGCTGGAGTACAACCAAAAACGAAAAATATATTATCTCGCGGCTCATTTTTTGGCTGTTATGGTTTTGCTTTTTACCAAAGAATCCGCAATAATAATTCCGGCGGTTTTCATAGTTTATTTTATTACGCACGGCTTAAAAGAAAAGAAAGTTCACGCTGCGGTTATATGCGCGGTATGGCTGTTTGAAATTGTCATTTTTCTGATGATGCGGAATGCGGTATTCAAAAACGAGCCTTCCGGTTATCTGCTAAAAACAGCCGTAAATTTTCGGGATTACGGGATGTTTTTTGAATATTATTACTCCGTATTTCTTTTAAGGGCTCCTATTGCCGTAAACTCTTTTTCAAAAATCGCAATGCTCTCCGGCGCCTTGCTGGCGGTTGCGCTTCCAATATTTTCATTTATTTGCGCAAAAGACAAGAAAAAAATAATTTTTTACATCGTACTGCCGTTTATTCTTCTTTTGCCTACGGTGATGGCCGGACGCGTTTGGTTCCAGGCAAACAGGATGTATCTGCCGATGTTTGCTATTATCGTATGCCTGTTTACGATCTACGATTATTTAGCCGGAAAATATAAAGACAGGGAAAGGATTATTACTGCTGCGGTCGTTGCGGCAATAATACTGTGTTCTTATATTACCTGGACAAAACTTCCGGTCTTTCAAAACGGAGTGACTTTTTTCGGCAAAATGTATGATGAATCAAAACATATGGGGACTCTTATACCTAATCTTTACGCATACTCGTTGTTAAAACACGGATATCTTGAAGAAGCTTTTGAAGTGGCTTCAAAAACGACTCAGCCTAATGCCGGAGAAAATACGGCCCTCGTTTACAATATGGGGAACTACTATATTATAAAGGGCGACTATTTAGCCGCGGCAAAAAATTTTGAAAAACTATCGGATAGGGAGGAGTACAGGGATTTGCCAACGTATGCGAGGCTAGTCATCTGCTGCAATCATCTGAACGCCGAAGACGCAAAAAAATATTACTATTCAAAGGCTCTTTCCGAGAATCATGTTTCGCAGGAAGAATTCGATAAGGTCGTAAGCGATACGGAAAATCAAATCAGGCTTCAACGGGAATTATACGAAAAGCATTCCGCCGGGATTTCCGAATAACCAGGAATCCGGATCGGGTTCAGTTCACATAACTTTTTTTAAACTCGAGCGCCACGGCGTCTTTTGACTTGGGAACGTCGGCTTTTATCATGTCGCCTTCTTTAAATTCTCCGGCGATGAGCTTTGATGAAAGCGGATTGAGCAGGTAAGTCTGTATGGCTCTCTTAAGCGGCCTCGCGCCGAAAGCGGGATCATAGCCTTTTGAAGCGATGAAATCTTTTGCCCTCTCGGTCAGCTCGACATGTATCTTTCTTTCTGCAAGGCGGTCTTCGAAAGATTTAATCTGTATGTCTATGATTTTGTTTAGTTCCTGCTCGCTGAGTTTTCCGAATATTATGATCTCATCGATTCTGTTTAAAAACTCAGGTCTGAAATGATTGCTCAGCTCGCCGGTCACTTTCTCTTTTATTTCATCGTAATCTTCCGTCTCTTGAATGTACTGCGAGCCGATATTCGACGTCATTATTATCACGGTATTTTTAAAGTCTACGGTTCTGCCCTGGCCGTCGGTAAGCCTGCCGTCGTCAAAAAGCTGAAGCATCACGTTAAAAACTTCCGGGTTGGCTTTTTCGACTTCGTCAAATAAAACAACCGAATAAGGCCTGCGCCTTACGGCTTCCGTGAGCTGTCCGCCCTCTTCAAAACCCACATATCCGGGAGGCGCGCCTATAAGGCGGGATACGGAATGTTTCTCCATATATTCGGACATATCTATTCTCACTATATTTTTCTCGTCATTGAACAAAAGAACTGCCAGCGCTTTTGCAAGCTCTGTTTTTCCGACTCCGGTAGGGCCCAGAAATAAAAATGTTCCTATGGGTTTATTCGGGTCGGCAAGCCCGGAACGCGACCGTCTTACGGCATTCGATATTGCGACAATCGCCTCGTCCTGTCCGACAACGCGCTCATGGAGCTTATCTTCGAGCTTGAGCAGTTTCTGCATTTCGCCTTCCATCATGCGCGTAACAGGGATTCCCGTCCACTTGCTGACGACTTCGGCTATATCTTCCTCGTCGACTTCTTCCTTGAGCATCTTTTTTTCTTTCTGCAGTTTTGACAGCTTTTTATTTTCTTCTTCAAGGCGTTTCTGCGTCTGGGGTATTTTTCCGTAGCGTATCTCTGCCACGGCGTTTAAATCTCCGCTCCTCTCAAGACGCTGCTCTTCCGTCTTCATATCTTCAAGATCAGCTTTGAGTTTTCTAATTTCGGAGATCGAAGCTCTCTCTTTTTCCCAGTGAACTTTCATCTCCGCCGACTCGCCTTTTAGCTTCTCTATCTCTTTTTCCATGACGGCAAGGCGCTCTTTTGAGGCCGCGTCCGTCTCTTTTTTTACAGCCTGTTTTTCTATTTCAAGCTGCCTCAGACGGCGTTCAACCGCGTCCAGCTCAGTGGGCATTGAATCTATTTCTATTCTCAGCCTGCTTGCGGATTCGTCGACAAGATCTATGGCTTTGTCCGGAAGATACCTGTCGGTTATGTATCTGGCGCTCAGCGTTGCCGCGGCGACGAGCGCGGAATCTTTTATCTTTACTCCGTGATGTACTTCGTATCTTTCTTTTATGCCGCGCAGTATGGCAATCGTGTCTTCAACGGAAGGCTCGCCGGCATACACGGGCTGGAAACGGCGTTCAAGCGCCGCGTCTTTTTCAATATGTTTTCTGTATTCGTCAAGCGTAGTCGCGCCGACAAGTTTTAGCTCCCCTCTTGCAAGCATAGGTTTGAGCATATTAGCCGCGTCCACCGCGCCTTCGGCGGAACCCGCGCCTACTATGGTGTGCAGTTCATCTATAAAAAGAATGATCCTGCCCTGCGCGTTTTGTATTTCTTTAAGCACAGCTTTAAGCCTGTCCTCAAATTCGCCTCTGTACTTTGCGCCCGCTATCAGCGCTCCCAAATCAAGGGCTATAACTCGTTTGTCTTTCAGGCTCTCGGGGATGTCTCCGGAAACTATCCGTTGCGCAAGACCTTCGACTATCGCGGTTTTCCCGACACCTGGCTCTCCTATAATCACAGGATTATTTTTTGTCCTGCGCGATAAAACCTGTATACAGCGGCGTATCTCTTCGTCCCTGCCTATCACCGGATCCAGCTTGCCGCGTTTGGCAAGTTCGGTGAGGTCCCTGCCGTATTTTTCAAGAGCCTGATACTTGCCTTCGGGATTCTGATCCGTCACTCTCTGGTCTCCTCTTATACCGACTAAAGTCTTCAGTATAACGTCTTTAGCCAGCCCGTACTTTTTGAGTATTTTCGAAGCCTGCTCGGAAGATTCGTCCGCAATAGAAAGAAGCATGTGTTCCGTTGAAACAAAATCGTCTTTCAGATCTTTTGCGACGCGCTCGGAATTGTTGAGTATTTTATTTAATGTCTGGGAAAGATAAATATTGCCGCCGGAAACTTTAGGTTTTTTTTCTATTTCGGAAAGTAAATCGTTCGTTATATTTGCAAGAAGCATATCTTCCTGGCCGGTTGCGGCGGATTTGAATATGACGGCTTTTACAGTCCCTTCGTCCTGTTTGATGAGAGCGTATAAAAGGTGTTCGGCGGTTATTTCCTGGTTTCCGTAATCTTGCGCTATGTTTTGCGCGTCGGCGAGAGCTTCCTGCGATTTGACGGTAAATTTAGAAAGATTCATGAATCCCCCTGCTGAAGAAGTTTGAAGTTTAACGGCAGTGTTGAGAGTGGAGTTGTTGTGTTTCGGCGTTGCCGAAACCTGTTAACCGGTTTTCGCTTTGCGAAAACACCTACACTTAACACTCCACACTTCAAACTCCAAACTTATTTGTGGATGTTGTGCCGCGTCTGGCATTCTTCTATAACGGATTTTATCTTATTTTCAAGTTTTTGCTGTTCTTCGAGGACAAATTTCATTGCGTCGGCAATCGGGTCGGGAAGCTTGGAATGTTCAAGTTTATCGACTTCCTCGTCGCTGTAACCGAGGCTTATGCGCGCAGGCACGCCTACCGCCGTGGCATTGGAAGGCACGTCGTGCGTGACAACGGACGCTGCTCCTATGCGCGCGTTGTGTCCGATATTAATCGCACCCAGAACTATGGCGTTTGAACCAAGCACAACATTGTTTCCTATTGTGGGATGCCTCTTCTTTTTTTCAAGAGCGGTTCCGCCTAAAAGCACGCCTTTGTAAATAAGCACGTCGTCTCCGACTTCGGCTGTTTCCCCTATAACCACGCTCATGCCGTGGTCTATGAAGACGCGCCTGCCGAGCGTTGCGCCGGGATGTATCTCTATCCCGGTCATAAATCTTGAAACATGAGAGATAAACCTTGCGATAAAATAAAATTTACGCTTCCATATCCAATGGGCGAATCTGTGCATTATTACGGCATGAAGCCCCGGATAGCAAAAAAGAACTTCCGGCCACGAACGCGCCGCAGGATCTTTGTGGAAAATATTTTTAACATCTTCTTTCAATATCTTAAACATAGCGAGATTATACAAAAAAAGCGCCTTCCGCACAAAGTGCCCTTGGCACGAAGTGCCTCGGATGCAAGAACGCTTTTATTGACGGAAGAAATCAGAGGATTATTGATATTTCTGCTGTATTAACAGCTTAGTTGGCGTCTTCCCGCGCGGCAAAATTCCACATTACTCCGAATTTATCGAATACTACTCCGGCACACGGGCTATAAAAAGTTTCGGCAAGAACCATGCCTACGCGGCCGTGCTCCGCCAAAACAGTAAACGCCGATTTTACGGCATCTATGCTTGCTTCAACTACAATTGAAATACGTTCCGTTTCCGCGGCATTTAACTTATGCTGCGGACCGCAGTCGGACATACGTATAAAATTATCACCGAATTTAAGCGTGGCCTGGACTATTCTTTTTTTATAATTATCCGGTATAGCAGGTTGCGTATCCTGCGGCAGATCTTCAAACCGCATAATCTGCAATACTTGTGTTTTAAACGCGCGTTTGTACAATTCAACCGCTTCGCTGCACTCGCCGTCAAACGTTAGATACGGCCTGATTTCCATTTGAAATACCTCCGCGACCTCTGCCTTCATGCAAAAATAGAAAAAGCCCCGCCGCATCGGCGGCGGGGCTTCAAAATTGCTCGGTTTATTTCTTTTTTGATTTTGCTTTTTTTGCAGCTTTCTTGGGAGCGGCTTTTTTCGCTTTCTTTTTTCCGCCTCTGCTCATAACCGATCTTGACACATCACCCTGTTTGTCGATGAAATACAAATAACCTGTTGCTTTCTTAAGACCGACTTTTGCAACTTTCGACGGCTTTCCGCCTTTCTTTCCGCCTCTTGCCATCAAAGCTCTTGAAACGTCACCCTGTTTGTCGATGAAATAAAGATACCCTTTTTCTCTTTTTACTCCGACTTTCTGTACTTTCTCTGCCATTGTACACCTCCTGTTTGATAGTGCGGCTTTTTTATTTACCGGCAGCGTTTGCCGGGTTATTTTCTTTCTCGTTTTGCTGAGAATCTTCTTTCTTCGTAATTATTTTATCTTTCAGCCAGCTGTCGACAATATCTTTTGAAAATCTGTACTGCCTGCCTATTTTTGACGCCGGAATTTTTTTCATTCTTATGAGGCTGTATATCTTTGACTTCCCGATACCGAGATATTCGGAAAGCTCTTTAATGTCCATTATTTGCTTGTTTGAAGTTGTATTTTTATTTTCCATTTTTTATCTTTTTTTCTTATTTATTTGTTTTAACTGTTTAGATGATACATATTTTATTAAATTTTGTCAATAGGGATTATTTAATACTTTTTAGTATTTAATAAAAGTGATTGATTGTATGATTTATTTTTTAGCGCTGTTTGGTATGTTTTAGAGCGTTTTAAGATTTAATTGTAGTATTTAATATTATATTTTATTATTTCTTGCCATGTTTTACATCAAAACAAACCTTTAAATACCTGTAATACTCGCCATTTTCCGGCTGCAGCCTGAAAGCCTTCTTTATATTGTATATGGCCAAATCAACATTATTTTCTTTAAAATATATGTTGGCCAGCATAGCATATGCCTCATGCATATTCTCTTTTTTCGACAGAGCTATTATCAACGACTTTTTTGCCGCGCGGAAATTATCTCTTTTCCATTCAAAGTATGCGGAGTATAAAGCGTTGTATGGCAGCTGCAATTTTATCTTTAGCGGCGCGTCGATATAGTCTTTTTTCACGTAGTACTCGGCCATTTCCGGCAAATCCTGTTCGATGTAAATCATAAAACTGAAATATGGAAGCCGCCTGTTATTTGTCTCGTTCCTAACGGCCGAAACAAAGATCAGATCATTGCGGAATTTTTGAATATTTATAAAAGCCGTCGAGGCAAAGAAAATAAAATATATCGACAAAAAAATACGGATATATTTCAAATCAATGCGCGGCAGGCTAACCTCGTTTAAAATTAAAATTATGCCGAGCAGCGGCAGATACATTCTGTGTTCAAAATAAAAATTTCCCTGAAAATACGTAGGAATCAAAAACACCAGAAACAGAACAGTTCCGAAAAGTACGTTCTTTTTATTTATTTTCCCCGAACTTTTATAAGACGCGTATAAAAGAAAAGCAATAAGCGCCGCGGACAGTATTCCGCACAGTATGCCAAAAAATGAGTTCAGCGGCATGACTTTTAAATTTACCGGATAAAAAACTTTCCCTAAATATTGCAGGGTAGCCGGAACAAACTTAGACATTCCGGCTTTTATCATCGTACCGGCCTTTAAAACGTCTATTTCGCTGGAGTAAGCGCTTCTGAGTTTGTACCAGATAAATACACAGATAAAAAACGAAGCCGCTAAAGCCGTGATTTTAAATCCCGACCTTTCGGTTCTGTTAAGATACATATAAAGGATAAAAATAAAAACCGAAACAACGGCTGTTTCCTTTGTAAGCAGAGACGCCATAAAAAATACGGCGGCAGCAACAAGATGCGCCGCCTTTGCGGATTTGTTAAATTTTACGGCGTATAAAAACGACGAGAATACGAATATCGCAAGCATGGTGTCGTTTCTGCCGGGTATCCATACGACGGCCTGGGTAAGCGCCGGAGAAACTGCGAAAAACATCGCGAAGACAAGCGCTTTATTTCTTGCAAAATCCATATTTTTCAGAAGGTTAAACAGTATGCATACCGCGATAAAGTGGTATAAAATATTCGAAAAGTGATAAACCCAGGGCTTTCCGCCGCCTGCCAGAGTATCCAATATCCAGCTTACGGTCAGCAGCGGTCTGTAGAAATAATCCGTATCGGAAAAAAAGACGCTTCTGAAAAAAGCGCCTATTATGTTATAAGGGTCTTTGAGATACGTCTGGTTTTTTGCTATGAGCACCATGTCGTCAAGCCCGCTGATATCGAAAAATACGCTTTGCACATAGATGACGTAAACGCATATCGCGAAAACAAGATAAGGAAAGCTCTTCATTTCGGTAAAAGACCTTATTGTTAAAAACAAATCGTTCATAAAACTTTTCTGTTTAAACATTCGGGGAACCTGCAGTCAGCATAATTTTTTTTCTTTTGACACACTCGATCAAAAACTTTTGGTATGCCTCTGATTCGGGATTAATTTTTATGGCCTTTTTGATATTCTCCAAAGCAAGATCGAATTTATTTTCTTTCAAATATATATCGGCAAGAATAGAATAACCGTCGGCGTTTGGTCTCTTTTTAACGGAGTCCGAAAGAATCTTTTCAGCTGCGTCAAATTTACCTCGCAGCCATTCAAAATAGCCTATATAGACGACTTCATGCTCTAACCCGGCGCGCTGCTTTTGAGAAGCGGAATAGTAATCTTTTTTGACAAAGTACTCGCTCATCTCATAAAGTTTTAAATCAAAAAATGCTAAAAAAGAACAATAATACGACACGGAAGTTTGCGATTCTACGCGGGCGGAAGAGGCAAAAACATCCTTATTTTGAAATTTTATGGAGTTGATAAACGACACGCAGGCAAAAAACATAAAATACGCGCATAAAAAAACCGTCATATGGCGTTTTTTCAGACAAGGAATACTTACTTCGTTTAGGACGATTAGCACTCCCAGAAGCGGAACATACATCCTGTGCTCATATAAAAACGGATTATTAAAATAAGTCGGGTAAAGAAAAGCGATAAATATGACCGCTCCGAAAAAAACTTTTCTCGGATTCGCAGCTTTCGAAAAATAAATGAGACCTGCCAAAAACACGGTGAAAAATATTCCGCATATCTTGTCAAAAGACGATATAAGCGGCACGACTTTCAAATTCATCGGAAAAAATATTTTTCCTATATACTGCAGCGTAACCGGAATAAAATCTTTTATGCTTTTCTTAAATATCGAAAATAAGTTATACGCGTCTATATTTGCGGAATAACTTTTTTTCATCATATACCATATGAAAATGATTGCGAGAAACAATGACGCAAAGGCCGCGGTTTTTTTCCCAAAATCTTCCGTCCTGTTCATGCACATATACAGCGCGAATACAAAAAATGCGACGGCGGCCGTTTCTTTGGTCAGCATTGCGGCGGCAAAAAAGAATGCCGCGGTAAAGAGGCGGGCATAAACGCCGCTTTTGTTGAATTTTATGATATAAATAAAAGAAGTAAAGATAAATATTCCGAGTAAAACGTCGTTCCTTCCCGGAATCCATGCAACCGCCTGCGATATGACCGAACTGACTGCAAAAAATGAGGTAAAGACAAATGCTTTATTTTTCGTGAAATCCAGATTTTTCAAGAGATTAAACAGCACGCAAACGGCAATGAAGTGATAAAGAACATTAGAGAAATGATATGCCCCGAGTGCCCCTTTTCCGATAAGCGTATCGATTACTATGCTGACTGTCAGCAGCGGACGATAATAAGAATCGCCGTCGTAAAAAAAGACGTTTTTTGAGAAAGCCGTTATAAGGCTGTGAGGGTCGCGGTAAAAGCCGAGGTTTTGCACAAGCATTATGAAATCGTCGAGCCCGCTTATTCCGTAAAAAATACTCTGCGCATAGACGGCATAAATGCAGAGCATAAAAACAACATACGGAAACAGCCTTGAAGAAGATAAGGCTTTAAACGCGTCGGCAAATTGCGGCAGAAATTTATTTTCCGGCCGGGTATTCGAATAAAGACGGTTCAATAGTGTCTATTCCTTTTCTGAACATATTGGCAAACAAATATTTGGCGACTGAAAACATCGTCACCACATCCGCCATTGCCCTGTGTTTTACTTCGACTTCCACTCCTATCGCGTCTGCAATATTTCCCAAAACGTTGGAATCAAAAGAAAAATACTGTCTTGCGAGCTTCAGGGTGTCCACGTAATACATCCCGCACGAGTGCCTGCCGCTTTCCGCAATCTCTTTATGTACGAATGTCAGATCAAAGTCGGCGTTGTGGCAGACAACGGTGCCTGTCCCTATAAACTCAAGCACGTCTTTGGCTATCTCCGAAAAACGCGGAGACGCTTTTACCATATCGTCGTATATCGAGTGTATCTTCGAGCATTCTTCGGGTATGTGTTGTCCGGGGTTTACAAGCGTCTCAAACCTGGTTTCGGATCCGTTTTGCACTTTAAGCATGGCTATTTCGACGATCTTAGCGCCTTTAAGAGGATTAAGTCCCGTGGTTTCGATATCGAGAAATACCAGATCGTCCGGTTCTTTTGTCTTCAGTATTTTTGCGTAAAGATCTCTTTCCATAATCAATACTCTATCATCTTGAAGAAAATAATAAACACCGCAAAGTAACACAGCGCGGTAAATATGCTCCAGGCTGTCTTGGGCAGCATAGGCTTAGGATTGACTTTGCATATCCCGCACCAGCCGGCATAACAATATTTGGATATGAGCGAAATTACAAGAGCAATGACGAAAGAAACTGCCGTTATAATTCCGAACAATATCAGCGCTCCGGCAAGCATGCCGGACATTACGCCTGTCAGTATCAGCTGCCGGTTCACAAACTGATACAGAGCCAGACAAAACGCGTACATGACAATTAAAAAAATCCATTTATGCCCGTAAAACATGTTGCCTCCCAGAGACAACGGCAATGCGAGGATGCCAGGAGGCGAAGAAACGAGGTAACGGCAAACGGCATTGCTTTTGTCTTTGCGGTTGCCTGGCATCCTGACATCTTCGCATCCTCACAGCGCCCTTCTTCATTACCTCAGGTCTATCCCCATATTTCTCAGCTCGTATACAGCTTCGTCGCTTCCGCGATAGGCGGCTTTCTTCAAAAATCCGACTGCGTCGTTTTTTCTGCCGATTTCCTTGTACGCCATGCCGAGAAGATAGTTTGCCTTAGGGTCGTCGGCGTTTACGGAAACGGCTTTAAAATACCACGGTATGGCCTCGTCGTATTTATTTTGGTCGGCAAACATCATCCCTATCTTTATGTACGAAGTCGTAAACTCAGGATTTACGTCTACGGCTTTTTGGTAGTACGCGAGCGCGGAATCAGAGTCATTGAGTTTTACGCACATATCGCCGGCATTGCAATAAGCCGCCGCAAAAGAATAGTCGGCGTCAATAGCTCTTTTATAATAATCCAGCGCTTCTTTAAAGCGATTTTCTTCCCTGAAGGTGTGGCCTATCAGATTATAAAATCCGGCCTGGCTGAAGTTTCCGGAAAGCAGCGCTCTTCTGTACCAGGAGCGCGCGTCTTCCTGCCGGCCGACGCTTCTGTAGCAGCTTCCTATGAGAAGATATGTCTTTTCCGTATCGGGAGACAGCGTCGCGGCTTTTTCCAGATACTCCGCCGCTTTCTCGAATTGCTCCGCGCTGTTCGTCAGCCTGGCTTTTTGATAGTACGCATTGCCCAGAGAATAGTATGTTTCGTAATTATGCGGATCATCATCCAATGAAAGAATAAGATACTTTACGGCATTGTCATAGTTCCCGAGCCTTAAAAGAACGTCCGCGTAATTTCTGTATATTTCCGGACCGGCTGCTCCGAGAGTCAGCGCTTTTGAAAAATACTTTGCCGACATAAAATAACGTTCGTCCGCGTAGAAATTGTTCGCTTTCTGAAGCATGACGTCTTTTGAGTATCCGGCATTTTTGACAAAATATACGCCGCCGCATAAAAGCGCGAAACAAGCCGTAATAATCAGGCTTACTTTAAGATTAAGTTCGCTTTTTTTAGCCATAGCTTAAACTCCAAACCGTCTTATTGTATTTCTTGGTCGTCGGACAGCTCTATTTTATTCATCTCTTCGGCGATCGAAACGTTTTTCCAGCCTTTTTTTGAAAGCATTTTCAACATCTTTGCCGCAGTTTTTTCATCCGAGTGTATCAGATATACCGGCACGGATTTATCCTGGTTGGAAAGCCATTTCCTCAGCATTTCAAATCCGGGATGGTCCGAGAATATGTCATATTTTTTTATTTTGGCTTCGCCTTCGATGCCGCCTGAAGTACTCTTGCCGGACAAAAGCCTGCCGGCATTGCTCTCCGGCGGCACATAATTTACTATCATTATAAAAACGTCTTTGCGCGGAGCCAGCTGCTCAAGAAGCTGCGCGGATTTTCCCTTGTCCATATCGCCGCTTGACGAAAAAAGTATCATCTGTTTGTCATAATTCCTTATCATCTGAAGTTTGGCGTTCTCGGGTATAATCGCTCCCCTGTCATAAACTTCTTTTACAAACCACGACCCCTCGCGTTTCGAGGCTTCCTTCTGGTAAATCGAACTTATATCGTTTGCGCCCGGCGACACCGAGTATATCGGAACGTGCTGGGAAAGAATCTTCGCATCCTGCATGAGAGCAAGCTCATGCATCACTTTCTGAGTTCTGTTGAGTGACAGCGCCGGTATCCATACCAGCTTTCCTTCCGAGAGAGCTCTCATAAGGTCCGTCCTGAAAACGTCATAATCCTTCATTGACTGTTTTGATTTGTCGTCGGCATATGTGGCCTCCGTAAAAACCGCGTCGGCTTTTTCAGGCACTTCAAAAGATCCGCTGAGCCTGGAATAGCCGCTGCCGATGTCGCCGGAAAACAAGATTTTTTTACCGTTAAGCGAGAAAATGACACTCGCGGAACCCGGTATATGCGCGGAGTTTATAAATTTAAAACGCACATTATCGGCTAAAACGACTTCTTCGCCGTACTCTGCGGTTACAAATTTATCGGCGAGCTTTTTGCTTTCTTCCGTGCAGCAGTCTCTGCATAAGAGAAAGTTTGCGTCTTTGCTTTTTGAGAGTTCGGATACGGACAGTTCCTGGTCCGAATACTCCGCCGCTTTTATGTTTTTTCTGCAGCCGCCCGTCCAATGCGCGATGACATATGAGGACGAGTCGTTTTCCGCTTTCATTCTCTGCGTCCGCGACCAGTAAAACTTTCTTTTTACCAGGTCGAGTCCGTTTCTGTCGCGGTACAAGGCCGTTACGAGCTCTTTCGTCGCGGGAGTGCAGTAAATTTTACCTTTAAACCCTTTGCTTATCAGCAGGGGAATCCTGCCGCTGTGGTCAAGATGCGCATGAGTCAGCACCAAAGCAGCGGCATTTATAAGCTCGTCAGGCATGTTCATATTTCTTTGGGCGTCACCGGCTTCGTTGTCTTCGCCGTTCATAAAAATGCCGCAGTCAATTATTATTTTTTTGCCGCCGGCTTCAAGCAGAAAACAACTTCCGGAAACGCCGCCCGCCGCGCCGTAAGGCGTTACGGTTATTCCCGCCGCCGAAAACGACGCGGAAAATATAATAAATGATATTACAAACGCTGTTATTCTTTTCATAAACCGCCAAAACGCACAAAGTCCGTTGCCATCATAGCCGTTTCCCTCGCCCCTTGCGGGAGAGGGCGGGGTGAGGGGTTGCCGTAGTCGAGGAATATATGTGTTTGTCATAAACGGCAACCCCTAACCCTGCCCTTCCCCGCAAGGGGGAAGGGTTGTAAATCAGTGAAGCTCCCCCAGCAGGAGCTGGGGGCTTCCTGTTTTACGATACTCTGAGTCCAGTTTCACTGGACTCGCCACTTCATCCACCGGCAGGAGCTGGTGGGTTTAGACGGCATACTAAAAATTGTCATTTGTTAATTGTCAATTGTTAATTGCCGTTTTCACATTTTCTCCGGCGCAGACACGCCGAGTAATCCCAACCCGTTTTTGATTATACTCATTACGGCTTCTATAAGTCTGAGCCTTGCCACTGTCATTGAGGCGTCGTCGCTTAAGACTCTGCATTTCTCGTAAAATCTGTGATACATGTCGGCAAGTTCCATGAGATATGACGTAAAATGATGAGGGCTCATTGTCTTTTCGCACAAGAGCAGGGTGTCGCAGAAAGCCGCGAGCTGCTTTATGAGCTCTCTTTCCTCTTTTGTGTTCAAAAGGCTTAAATCCGCGGATTTCGGAAGATCGTTTCTGCTCTTGCTTTCGCGCATTATGGAATTGCATCTGGCATTTACGTACTGTACGTAAAAAACCGGATTTTCGCTCGACTGTTTTTTGGCAAGCTCAAGATCGAACTCCAGCTGCGAGTCCGGCGCGCGCAGCAGAAAAAAGAATCTGCAAGCGTCTTTTCCGACTTCGTCCACCACTTCTTTCAGGGTTATAAACTCGCCGCTGCGCGTGGACATGGCTACCGGCTGGCCGTTCCTCACAAGCGAAACGAGCTGGTACAAAATCACTTTCAGCGCCTCTTCTTTAAATCCGAGCATCTGTACGGCCGCTTTTATTCTGGCGACGTATCCGTGATGGTCCGCGCCCCACAAATCCACGAGTTTGGTAAATCCGCGGCCGAACTTATTTTTGTGATAAGCCACATCGGAAGCAAGATACGTATACCTGCCGTCGGAACGCTTTAAAACCCTGTCTTTGTCGTCGCCGTATTTTGTCGACGCCAGCCACAAGGCGCCTTCATTCTCATAAGCGTCGCCTTTTTTAAGAAGATATTCGCACGCCTTATCCACTTCGGTTTTTCCGTCTTTATCTTTCTCCAGGGCAATGCTTCCTTCGGAAAACCAGTTGTCGAAACTCACTGCGAAATCGGAAAGATCGTCTTCTATGGTTTTTAAAATATCCTTTACGGCTTCGTTTTTAAAATTTATCTCGTCGATATTTTTGCCTTCGGCAACGAGTCTTTTCGCTATATCGGTTATATACTCGCCTTTGTAGCCGTCTTCAAGAAATGGGATTTCCTCTCCTTGCAATTGTCTGTATCTTGTTTTTACCGATTCGGCCAAAACAAGCATCTGGTTTCCCACGTCGTTGAGATAATACTCTCTTTGCGCGTCGTAACCGATGTGCCTGAGCACCCTGGCTATGGAATCTCCTATTGCCGCTCCGCGGCCGTGGCCTATGTGAAGAGGGCCCGTAGGATTTGCGGAAACAAACTCCACCATGACTTTTTCGCCGTCATTTTTGCCGCGGCTTCCGTACATTTCTTTAAGAGAGAGAATTTTTTCAAGTTCCTCAAAAAGAAGCGAGTTTTTTACGGTGATGTTTATAAATCCGGCTCCGGCTATTTCCGTTTTCTCAACGATACCGGACATATTTTTCATAATTTCGGCACAGATTTCCTGGGCAACGGTTCTCGGATTTGACTTGATTTTTTTGGCTACGAGCATTGCGGCGTTTACCGCAAAATCCGCGTCTATATTTTTCGGAGGGTTTTCCACGGCAAAGTTCACCGGCTCCGAAATCCCCTTGGCTTCGGCGTATTTTTTTACAATCTTCTCAAGCTCGGAGGTTATTCTCTGTTTTATCATCTTAATTCCATTTCTCGTATTTTATTTTTGACGGCTCCCAGCCGTCTTTTGCCGGGGAATTATCATCGGATTTGCCTATAACCACAAGGGCAAAAGCTTTTATATTGTCCGGAAGCTTAAAAAGCTTTTCAAGATGTTCCTGCCTTTCGCGGTTGCCGTAAACGCCGCACCATACCGCGCCGTACCCTTTTGCCACGGCGCCAAGCAGCAGATTTTCCGTGGCCGCCGCGCAATCCTGAGAAAAGTAGCCGTTGTATGACAAATTTGTATCTCCGACTACGACGACGGCAAGAGGCGCGTGCAAAATCATCTGCGCGTTTTTATGCACGTCGGCTATCTTTTTGTGCGTTTCTTTGTCTTTTATAACTATAAAACTCCAGCACCTTGTGTTTCTGGCGGTGGGAGCAGACATCGCAGCTCTCAGCATATAATTCAAATCGTCTTCTTTGACGTTTTCGCCGGTGTACTTTCTTACGCTTTTTCTTTCAAGCAAAATATCCATAACTACCTCCCTTTTTTGCCGGAACGGACGCTTCCTACTCCGAGAGCGGACGCTTTTTTGTAATATGCGGCAGCCGCTTTGCGGTTTCCCTCTTCTTCGAATATCACGCCCATCGCCATGAAAGCCTTGGCGTTTTTGGGCTGCATTGCCATGACTTTTTTAAGATCCTGTTTAGCGTTTTTATAGTCGCGCAGCTGCGAATACGCCATCGCGCGGCTGTAATACATATCAGGATTTGAGCCGTTTATGCTTATGGACTTGCTGAAATCCGACACTGCTCCGGCCGCGTCTCCTGAATTATATTTTGCCGTGCCCCTGTAACCGTAAGCCTGCCACTCGCCCGGGCTGAGAGCGGCGTATTTATCCAAATCCGCAAGAGCTCCGGTCTGATTCTTTTTCTCGGTTCTTCTTGACGCCCGCACAAGATATGATTTCTTATTCGCAAAGGCGTAATTTGAAAGGGACGCATACTCCGAACTGCCGGAATTTTTGAGCGACGCAAGAGCATTTTCGCACGCATCGTAAGCCTGAATAAATTCGGGATTTAAATCTATTGCTTTGTAGTAGTCGCGCGCGG
>Ga0123357_10003747_pt1 | contig 17567 bp, 13 predicted proteins | sample TergutEmb28metaG_FD_89873 | JGI IMG/M metagenome (GOLD analysis project Ga0123357, IMG submission 89873) | Embiratermes neotenicus P4 segment gut microbial communities from Petit-Saut dam, French Guiana - Emb289 P4 | ecosystem: Host-associated > Arthropoda: Insects > Digestive system > Gut ... | reverse complement strand
TGAAAGACAGTAAAACCAACAAAAAATAACAAAAAAAAATATTTTTATAACTTCGACTTTTATTTTATTATTTTTTTTTTTTTTTGCACTCACATTGGAAGCTTATGCGAAATTCTACAAATGATATTGAAAAATGTCTTTTCTCGTTTCCCTGGTTTCCTAGTACTCGTGTGTTAGATCGTGGCCTCCTGTCAAACTACAATAGGAAAGGCAATATATTGGACTTATGGAACCACTTGTTTGGAATATCGTGTGTCCTTACATATTTGGTTTCGTGTATGAAAACTAGCAACGCCGTGTAAGATAAACCCATATTAAACTAGCAGTAATGTACGATATATATATATATATATATACATATATATGAGTGTTAGCGTGTGTCAACTGTCATATAGTAACGACAACACTCGATTGTAAAGAACACGGGTTAGTACTGTGAACTAACATTATTATGGCTGCTGGCGTTACTAACCTTCGACCACGCATAACACACAAACATTCTAACAGAAAGCTTTACATGAAGCCACTCCCAAGAAACGCATACCTTTCCGGCAGACTGACGTCACAATTACGGGGTGAAAATGTCACAGTGACTTTTAAGCGACTTTCGTGCCCAGTTAAAATATGTAACAACCTAGTTAGCGAGCTCTTGTCACAACGGCACAGCGGTCGACGCAGGTTGCGGGTAGAGGGGAGGATAGCTGGGAGTATATTGAATCTTGAAACAACTGTAGTGACTGCCGACAAGGAGTGGTTCTCCATCTTGGATGTTGAATATGAAGCTAAGTACGACACATCTTATGAAGTAGCGTGCCACATAATGCCAGAATAATGAACAGCTTTCTAATTTATACTATCCACCATAGGAACTACAGTTATTTTATTAAATGAACAAATTGGACGGGGCATGTAGCATACATCTGACCTTCATAATTGCGTATGAAACGTTAGGTACGAAACACGAAAGGAAGAGAGAAACTGAAAGACCTAGTCGTAAAGACGCGGGTACTAGTGAAATAAATCTTAAGGAAGTAGGATAACAGAGTGTGGACTGGATTCCTCTGGCTTCAGATAGGATCCGTGGGTGGTCTGTTCATATTTAATTGTAGGCATCGCTGCGGGAACTTCTTCAATCCTGTCACTGCACTAGACGGTTACCTACTCGAACAGGACTATAGCCATTTTGTTAGAGTGGAAATAGATAATCGTGTCTGAATTTGAACCCCGGACAGCAAGACCACTAACGGCGTCTGGAGAATGAGATGTATCGGCGCTGATATAACCCATCATGGATGTCTTAAATATCTTAAGAAGTTTCTATTCACTCGACCTTATCGCACGTGCCGACTTCGGGCCAAGTTAAAACAGCGAATATTTGATCGCATTGGCAAATTGATTGCATTCAGACGTAGCGCGTGTTGCGACAGTAACTCCTGATAACGAATTTCATTACTAATCTCTTCATTGTTTTAGGTTTTCAGCGTTCTTGTTTTATGACATGTGGGTTGTGTGTCAACGATGTCTAGAAGAAATGTATTCTTGTTGGCTTATATTCGTCGAAACATGAATGTTTCTCTCTACATGTATATATTTGCTCTCAGACTTGCCCTTAAAAGGAGAGTTGAATCTGTACTTAATTAGCCCTTTGACGCCTAACGACCACTATAGTGGTCATACCGCACCGCTAACCTCTAAACGTTGCATTTTATATATTTATTCAACAAATATAGGTACTGAATATTTTAAACATAGCATATACTCTCCGGTTTTTTCTCTTCAAAATACAGTTTGTTTCATAATTCTAACGTATTTGGTTCCTGTTTTACTCACATTTTATATACAGGGTGCTAAAATTAAAACAAAATAATTCCGGCGCCAAAAGGTTAAGCATCACACCTTAAAGACATATGGGTGGTGGATGTATAGGTCCACGTATCCTTAATATCGGCACTAGACGGACAGCTTCGCGCTGAATCTGCTTTACCCACAGGGAATCATTTACGGTACTTATTGGTCAGCAGGCTGGGTGGACCTGACAGGAGGTATGAGCGTTTTGGAGGTGATGATTCAAGTTACTAGGATGTTCCGCAGTGTCGATTGGTAAATTGTCACCGACGTTTCGAAAGATCGTAGTGCCTTTATCTTCAGGGTCCAGCAGTCCAAAACAGAATTAAGGAATACTTTTGATATTCGTGTGTCCGTGCATCGTTAATATGATTTTTTTATTACAACCAACAAAATGCAACTATTTTTGATTATTTATTTCTAAAAGCCTCTTAGAAATCAATAATCAAAAATAGTTGCAATTAAAAAATCATTAAGGAATACCTCCCCGAGCACCTTTATCCCGAATATGGAGCTATAATCCTTCGAAACGTCAGTGACTATCTGTCAAGGACACGGCGTAATAGCCCAGAAGACTTGAATCTTCAGCAACTTTGCACCAATCTCGTACAGTCTCGTGCCCCTTGCCCCTTCTGGAAATTAAAACAAGATTCCTCTGTTTTCCAACGAGGCACATTTCGCTGTACAATTTAACGTTATGCTTCGTGGTGCTATAAAAATTTTGGATTAATGTACGTCTTGTAATGAACACCAGCTGCCATTACAATATGCAGACTATGTCTTCTTCTACAGTGAATGTTACTCTCTAAAGACTAGCTTTTAACGCGTGTTATCTCGTTTCACGCCAATATTGTTAGACCCAGACAGATATCTTATCACAATGTAACAAAAACATAAACATTTAGGACCACATGTCTAATTTATTCATTACAATGGGTCTGCTAAATGAGTCACCGACTGCACAGAACAAAGTGCTGTTTGAGAACAGACTAGTCGCTCGCGTTTTCAGCCAATTTCCCACGTTTCGTAAAAACAAATCGATTCCCTTCCTAAGAAAGATAAATCCAATCCACACCCATTTAATTATTTATTTAAACTTTCTTTCAATATTAACCTCTCCTCTAGACCTAGTCTTCCAAATGGTATCCTCCGTGCAGGTTTTCCGGCCAAAGTTTGCGTGAATTTCTCATTGTTTTCCTCTGTGCTTTGTGCCCAGTCCATCCAAGGTTCTTTGATTCAATCGCCCTTATAATATCTGGAGTGGAATATAAATTGTGACGTATTTCTTACCAGCTTCCCATCACTTCCGCCCTCATAGATTCAGGATTTTTTTTTTCAGACACCCTCAATATTCATTCTTCATTACAATGCTTTAATTAATGCGTCAGTGAATGATTATAAATAATAATAATAGTACTGAATCATGCGCGTGCCTAAGATGTTTGGGCGAAATTCGAATTTGAAGCACGTTCCTCTACTAATAGTCAGCAGCGGAATGACAGTTAATCTAAAATTACTTACAGTTCATACCATGCGGTAAGTGTGTTAGAAGGAAGGCACAAAGACTTCGAATATTTCAACACCATCGCGGCGTCTTGACAGGAACCCATTTCGAATTCTTATAACAAGTTTTTCGCACTTTACTGAGCACCTGCATTTCCCCGCTACCCGATGATGGAATGTTATTTTCCAAAAGATCGTGTCATAGGCGTGACTTGGCTAATAGCGCCTGGGGCGGGAGACAAAATCCACCATAGATATCACGAACTCAGATGTCCAGTAAAACGCAGGATTTCCATTTATATGCCTTTACATCACTGAAATAATCGTTTTGAAAATATTTGTAGTTTTTATTTTCCCCCCTTCAACTCAGTAGCCAAAAATCTACGTATACATATATTGGGAGGTGGGGGCATTTATTCCCCCCTCCCCACCTTGCACTCCCCCAAGTTACACCTGTGGACCATGACCATTTACTGCAACTTTCACAGCTTTACAATTCAGAATTATCCTAACATCAATTTAATTCGAACTGCTGGTCTAAGTAGATCGAATGCGTGGAAATCAGTAACTGTTAACCCAGGTGAATTGCTTATAAAATGAGGGTAAAGAATTTTAAGCACGGTCTTGAAGGGGCAGAAAGTAACAACGGAACAGAATAAAGCTGCTCTTCCAGGGCGCGACTGTGGCATTCAGAATATTATTAGTCAAGTAAAATTTTACGTACGCAACAATAACAAATCTGTCAACAGAGATCGAAAATAAAAGGAAACAGAAGATTCAAATAAGAAATTTTCCAATGCGGAATAAAACGATCTGGTGAATCAGGCAGAACTCTTTGATTAACGTCTAAAAAAACAGGATAAACAGAAGGAACTCTGGAAAACGATAAGTGTGGTGACTCAGACATCTGTTCACAATTCCACTCATTGTCACCAAACGTTTGTTGAGTCAGTCGCATTGGTAGTGACGTCACTTTAGTCACCTGGTGTTCGTATACACTTCGTGCGATACTGCAAGGCGACACGTCAGTTTCAGACATCTGGGCAAAACTGTTAATCATTAGCATATGACAAATGTATGTATATGATGTTACGTAACGTAATACAAAAAATGAAAAATTACAGGGAACTATCGCCTCTGGTTCGTTAAGATGAGGCGATATCCGGGTGCACAACGCATGCTCGACCATGATTTACTATTTTACACTCTTCTTGTCTAGCCGATGATGATCCAAACAGTTAATTTGCTTTGAATTCATATTTAATAACAGTCTAGACAGTTGTTCTTCGTGAACAGAAATCCCGATATAGAGCTACAATCACCTATCGTCCATGAGAGCACGTGAACAGAAATTCTCTATTATGCAGTATTTTGATATACGGCCACGAATTGTTGTGACGAAGAGTGGCGCTAAATCGGGTCATGTATGTGGCAGAGAATCTTGTGTAGCATAGCGACTAGCTATTCAGCTGTTCAACAGAATCTTTTTTTTTTTTTTTTCCTCATCTTCACACCAACAGTCCCTCAGTCACACGCGAGTTTCTTCCCATGATATTTTCCAGCCAAAACTACGTAACGATTCAGCTATATCCACGTCCGCAATTTCTCCTGCCTATCCAATTTTCCGTGATTTTTAACTCATAAGAAATGTTTCGTATGAGTAAAAGTTACAACGAATCCCAAAAGTTCTTTTCCATTTCTAGTCACTTGATCCACATACATTCCCGCAGAACGTTTTCTCATGCAATGTTGATCTCTGCTCTAAGTAATGTTCAGTGTAATTTATTTATTATTTGAAGAATTTTTGGTAATTCAGATTATGCAACGCTCAAAGAAAAAATATTAACTTTCGCAACTTATTTAGGACTTTTATTCGACGAGATAACACAGTCGCTTCCACCTCTCTGCGTGTATCAGCGCGGCTCCCACTGGAACGATTTCCGTGGAATTAGATATCGGCAACCTTTAATGAAAATCTGTCGAGAAATCCCAAATTTGGTTAATAACCGGAAAATAATATCGGGCTACTTAAATGAATATCTAAGTCCGTTTTATCGTTGTTGACGGCGACAATAAATCGCTATAAAAGCGCTAACTTATGGCGAAATGGTGTCAGAGTGTTAGGTTAGCTTAGGAAGTATAAATATTATGCGAACGCGTCACAATTCTACGTTATACGTACACTGTCTCTCTTGTTGAAATACAGGCCTTTGAACTAACAATACCCTTAAAATCACCTCGATAATACTCGCGATTGTGATATTACTTCTGAGAGATTCAACAGAACCACAAACTGAATCCCTTGCAAATTGCTCCTTTGGTAAGCCTGTGGTAACGTCCGCGGATATGGCTTCTATGTGTGTATGTGTGTGTTATCGCGTTGCACACCATGCTAAAATGAAGCCAAATCCCTTAGCCTGCCAACGTTGTGCAGTGCAGGGTAACACATGTGTTAGTTCAGCTGATGTCTTTCTTCCACATACGTATCTAATTTTTCTTTACTGACATTTATAAAACGACACCTTGCAAGTGCATAGTAAACACTGAAACTATGGTTGCTATTGTGCTCAGCTGTTCTGCAATAATACTGATGAAGGTACTGAACGGAAGGTCTGTGGACGTGCTTTCAAAATATCCGGATACTTTAAAACTCTTAATACCGTATAAATTATGTCATTCTCATTAACAGAGGAGCGAGCAAATTGACCCAAGTATTTGGGTGATGTCCGGTTTGAAACATCGAAATTCTCTTTTATATTTTTCGTGATTTGCCTCTGTACCTCGAGGAAAACTCCGGGACCACAGCTTTCTTCCGCCTCTTTTTCATTTCTTTATTCACTAAAAACCAATCTTTCGACGTTACATGATCTGACTTAATGTAATTATTGTTAAATATACTGCAAGTATATAAGGAATAAAACAACTATGTCGCTTCCGTAATTTGGTAACAGAGTGGTAACAAGAGGAAATACGTCGTCACTGAAGTGCCATAAAATATTTTATTAAATAACTTCAAAGCTGTAGCGTAGTGATAATGGAACGAGTACTTAAAGTTGCTTTTAAACGTGAATTATCTTTGCTTCATCTGAATGTACGATGTAAGTAGGAAGCTTTATGACTATTCCCTTTAGAAACAGGAAAAGGTTGAAGATCAAGCTTCTTGCTGTACGTAACCGTCTATAATGGGTATCTGTAGTTCTTAAGGAAGAGGCTCTGAAAGCACTTCAGGCTGCCACAACAACGTCTCATTTGGTACAAGAGTGCCAAAAGACGTTCAATGATATCTCTACCCGGCACGCTGCGGGGCTGTACTGGGTCCCTGGACATGCTGGGGTACGAGGAAAAGTAATTGCCGGTAAGCTCGCAACATGCGGTTCTATTCAGAAATTTGTAGGACCTGCGCCGTCCCTGGGGGTTTCTAGGCAGAATATTAAAAATAAGATTAAACGCCGGGTAGATAACCAGCATTTGGCAATGTGGCGTGGCCCTGGTAGTACTCAGAGACAGGCTCAAAAATTGATTTCGGACCCTAGTCCAACTTCAAAGACCAGATTACTGTCCCTTAATAGGGCACAATCCAAGGTTGTTACTGGCCTTCTTACGGGACATAACACCCTGAGAAGACATTTTTATTTTATAGGACTGTTCAATAACCCCACACGCAGGATGTGTGGTACGGAGGAGGAAACCTCAGTCCACATTCTGTGTAAGTGCGAAGCTTTGACTTCACTCAACATACATATCTAGGTTCCTTCTCTTTGAAACCTGAGGATATTACGAATCTAAGTCTGGGGGCCATCTGGGACTTCAATAAAGAAGCAGGGCTCCCCTTTAGTGTCAGATTATGGAACACAAAGGGCCTGTTTTAAGGCCTAGGTACACCCGGCCCGGAAGGGCTCAAACCGAAGTACTAATCTAATCTAATCTAAGGAAGACTTATCCGTTCTTCTGGCATATGTCGCCACTTATGTAGGAAATAAACATAAGAACTTCGTCTTCAAGGGTTCCAACGTTGTGAAGGACACGAGGTCATGTCCCACTGGAAAGGAGTCCTCAGCCACACTGACGTGAAAATCTCATGAGTGACGTATCGTAAAGGAATGTCCAAAACAGAATATAAAAAATGGAGCATTTACTAAAACCCCGCCCCTGTTTATATTCGTGAAGTTGTCGAACCGGTAAAGAAAGCAAGGTTAGATCTCTGGGTTGATACTGCCATTGCGTTCAGATTCGTGGTTAATTACATGTACGCTATGCTGTTTGGGCTTTGTCGTATATCATTAAGTTATTCTAGCTAGGAACATGATGCATATTGGTGCAGTAAGACCCACCTTGAATTCTGAGGAAACTTCACAGCAAATGTAACGAAAGACTTTTGGACATCTAAATGAAATATAGAAAAAAAGTCATGTGTTGCTTATCTTTACGTACTATATCTCGTTCATTGAACCCCACATAAAAAACAAAGGCGTTAGAAACTATTTTATGTTTTATGCATGTCTGTACGAAGCCTTCTTGCTAAAAAAAAAAAGTGCCGGTGTAGGGAAGGTAAAGACTAAGTTGTTTCTGTAATAGTGTGTGTACATGTACTACACAGAACATTAGGTTCATATTAACAGCCTTCGTCTAAACCAGCCTTTAACGAATCTATTGTACGTAACACATTACATTACATTCTCCTACGTGTTTAGGCATACGTCGGCGCCATCTTCAGCGATTCTCATATTTGCTTTTCGATTTTCGTCGAAACAGCTGGCTGTAAACTCTGTCTGAATGTGTCGGTAAAATGCATCAGTGCATCAGTGCGAAGACCGCATTTTACCAACACGTTTGGACAGTGTTTACCGCCAAGTGTTTCGCCGAAAATCGAAAAGTAAACACGAGACTCGCTAAAGATGGCGCCGACGTGCGCCTAAATACGTAGGAGAATGAAATGTAACGTGTTACTTACAATAGGTTCATTACAGGCTGGTTTAGACGAAGACAAAAGTTGTTGCTGTGTGTTTAACCCTTTAAACGCCGAGTTAAATCCCATCTGTCATCTGCTGTCACTATTAGGAGCTCACCATATTTTCCACGTTATCAGGATAAGGGTTAATTTAGAACCAAAACAGGAATAGTGCGGGGGATTGGAAATCGAGGTTAGATCTCTCTTGTCGGACCGGAAAGTGAACCGCAGGTAACCAACTCTTTATCTATTCCTTAGCCAACACAGACGCAAGTTATGTAATCGAAATTTAGCCTACATGTCTTCAAGAATGTAGGGTACGAACATGCATCTCAAAGGTAGATTACGTGTCTAGCTTGCACCGATTTGGTGTGCTTAGAGTGGGTAGTATTTTCAAAGGAACAAAGTCCAGTGTCAGTATTTCACTTTTCACTGTTTATAGTTTATGGTGTAAAAGAGTAGTCTGCATAGCGACTCGCTACAGGCCGGACCGTTCGGAGTTAGAATACTGGTGGAGGCGAGATTTTTCGCACCCTTCCAGACTGGTCGTGGGGCCCAATCAGCCTCCCGTGCAATGGGTAGCGGAACCGTTTCCTAGGGGTACAGGGGCCGGAGCGTGGAGTTGACCACTCACCCCCATCTAGCGCTGAGGTTCAAGAAAAGGTAGAGTGTACCTCTACTCCAGCTCTGTGTTTTAATGGCATCTTACGGGATATACTTTACCTTACTATTTTCATTTTTCATTTTTGTGTGGAAAATGATTATTTAGAATCTTCAGGGATATCTGTCAGCTAGGTTCCTTTTATTAAAAAAAAATAACAACAATGCAAATACATTTTAGATTTTGTCGCAGAAAATATTCCGCTTCTTTCCATTGTGAATGCTCTTAGAGCACTTTCATTAGATACCATGCTAGCTGAAGCGTATGTCATCATCCACGAACAAAGTTTGATTTGCTAATGATCAGATACTGTCTCATTAGATAACACAGTCGTCGCCGATTATTCGGCAAATGACTATGCTAACGGAATCAAAAGCACAACTGGCCTCTATCTGACCATTTTTTTCACCTTCAGACCAGTCGAACCATTCGACGCCCACTGCAGATCATTCCTTTGTGACGTTGCAATCTTTCACTAATACCTTTACTCAAGAGTGTAAAATTTGCTTTCGTAAGAAAACCGATATTTTCAGGAAGGTAAAATAGTGGCAGATATGCATTTACCAACCACTAAACATTACAGTTCATATTAAAATAAACTGTATGTGACATAATTTGCTTTACATTCGCGTTTTATATGCAGCGAAGTTTTTCTAGTTGCAAGCCACAATTCAGTGCTAGTGAAGAGTAGTCAGTATGGTTATTAGGCTATGGCTAAATAATTCAGATTCGAATCCCGGCGGACGTAGCATACGTACCTCTGCTCCAGAAGCCCCAGACAGGCTTTGGGGCCCACCTAGCCTCGTATTCAAAGGATACCGGGGTTCCTCTTGGGGTAAATTGGCCGGGGCCTGACCGCCATCTAGTGTCAAGGTGCCTCTTCTCACCCTACATGGCTTCATGACGGTAACATGAACAGCTCTACTTTTACCATTTTACACCAAGAGGACTTGTTGAAATATGAAAAAGAAATTTCTTCCCCCTTCTGATCTGTCGTTTAATAATTCATATACCAAGTTCTTTGTTACTGCATAACAACGAATAATAGCTAATTCTGTGCGGCAGAGTGTTATAGTAGTTGATTTTGATTACATGCGTTTTGCCGCAAAATGCACCCTGCAGAATTTGCAGCCGAAAAACGAGCGCGCGGTCGTTAGCGGCGAGAATGGTGGAGGAAGCTTATCTCCTACTATTTTATTACATTAAAAAAGGGTGGCATTTACGGTACATAAACAAAATCTCAGTTTAGTGGACATTCATGACATCTATAATGCTGCTTAGCTCAAATTCATCTGGACCGTGACGTAATTCAGGAAATTGTGTGCTGGAGTCTAAATATGGTCCGAAGCATGTCTGAATTTTATTAAAAAAATGTTACCATTTGTCGAAAATTCCACAGGTTATTTCTAAAGCACGAAAGTCTTCGCATCAGTGTCCAGAACTGTTTGAGTTCTATTATTACTACAAACGGGTTCGTTGTCCGTTGAGCCCTTCTTTTTGGAAGGTTTGTGTTTTGCCTGTAGTCATGCACCAAGTGAGGAGAAAAATGATGATTCAAAAGACAGTTTTATGAGGATTAGAGTAGGTTTTCAATAATTTTTGCAAGTACCATATGGAAATTCTGTTAAAAAGGTAAAGTTTTCCCGTTATAGGTCCGGTGTGGCCCAGAGGGTGGGTAGATATACGTACGTATAGATCTACTCTTCCATGACCGCGGCACTAGAAGGTGGTGAGTGGTCAGCAGCACGCCCCGGCCGCACTTTACCCCCGGGAAAGACCCGGTACCCATTTTACAGGAGGCTGGGTAGGCCCCAGGGCCTGTCTGGGCGGGCGGAAAATCTCGTCCCCACCGGGATTCGATCCCGGACCGTCCAGCCCGTAGTCAGTCGCTATACCTACTGAGCCACCCGGCCCACATGAAAATTCTGTTAGGAGATATTAATGCAAAAGAGGAGAGAGAGAATATTTTCAAACCGACAATTGGGAATGCGAGTCTACATCAGGATAGTAATGATGATGGTGTTAGAATGGTATACTTTGCCACATCATAAAATCTAGTTGTCAAGAGCACGATGTTCCCGCACCGAAACATTCATAAGTACAGCTGGATCTCTTCTGATGGGAAGACTCACAACCAGATTGATCACATATTGTTAGATAGGGAATGGCATTTGAGTATACTCGATGTACGATATTTCAAGGGAGCTGACTATGATACTTATCACCATTTTGTGACTGCAAAAGTTAGGGAAAGTTTGGCAGTAAGTAAACAAGCAGCACAGAAGTTTGATGTGGAAAGATTTAATCTCAGGAAGCTAAATGAGTTGGAGGTTAGGAAACGGTACTGGATTGAGATCTCAAAGAGGTTTGAAGCTTTGGAGAACTTAAGTGATAGTGAGGACATAAATACGGCTTGGAAAACATTAAAGAGAATATAAAAACCTCAGTTAAAGACAGTCTACATCTGTACGAACTGAAGCAGCATAAACCGTAGTTGGATGAAGAATGTTTAGGTATTTTAGATCAAAGGAAGCAGGCTAAAATGCAATGGTTACCCAATCCAAACCAAAGCAATGTAGATAATTTAAACAAAGTAAGACAGCAAGCTAATAGACATTTTGGAAACAAAAAGAAGGAACGTCTGAAAGTTAAAATTGATTACCTTGAAACTAACAGTAAGATAAAAAAATATCAGAGACATGTATAGGGGCACCAATGATTTTAAAAAGGGTTACCAACCCAGAACTAACATTGAAAAGAATGAGAAGGGTCTTTTTTTACAAACTCCCATAGTATTTTGGCTAGGTGGTGGAACCATTTCTGTCAGCTGCTCACAGTACATGGAGTTAGTGATGTTAGGCAGACAGAAACACATACAGCAGAACCAATAATGCCTGAGCTGAGTGACCTAGAGGTTTAGATGGCTACTGACATGCTAATAAGACAAATAAATCACCAGGTATTGATCAAATCCCAGCAGAATCGATTAAAGCAGGTGGTAGGACAATTCGCTCTGAGAACCATAAATTTGTCAGTCATTGTATCTATCTATAAGAAGGGTGATAAAGTAGATTGCAGTAATTACAGAGACATATCACTTTTGCCAACTAGGTACAAAATTTTATCCAACATCCTGCTGTCAAGGTTAACTTCATATGCAGAAGAAATTATTGGGGATCATTAATGTGAATTTTGACGCAACAGGTCAACTGCTGATCATGTATTCCTCATGCATCAAATACTTGAGAAAAAATGGGAATACAATGAAACAGTGGATAAGCTGTTTATAGACTTCAAGAAAACCTGTGTTCGATTCATTTAGGAGGGGTAGGTTTTTTATAATATTCTCAATGACTTTGGTATCCCTATGAAACTGGTGAGACAAAAATATGTCTGAATGAAACCTACAACAGAGTCTGGGTAGGGAAGCATTTGTCTGACATGTTTCCTAGTAGGAATGGTTTGAAACAAGGAGATGCTTTATTGCTGTTGTTTTTCAACTGTGATCTTGAGTATGCCATTAGGAGGGTTCAGGTAAACCAGGATGCTTGAAATTGAATAGTACACATCAGCTTTTGGCTTATGCTGATGATATTAATATATTGGGTGGCAGCATAATACTATAAAGAAAAACACAGAATCTTTAGTAGTTGCGAGTAGGGAGATTGGACTAGAAGTAAATGCTGATAAGACTAAGTACATGTTCATGTCTTGAGATCTGAATGCTGGATGCATTCATCATATAAAGGTTTATAATAGTTCCTTTGAGAATGTGGAAGATTTCAGATATTTGGAAACTACCATAATGAATTTAAAAATTCTCTGCTTGAAGAAATTAAGAACAGATTGAGGGGAGGGAATGCTTGCTATCACTCGGTGCTGAATCTTTTGTCTTCCAGTTTACTGTCTAAAAATATACAAATTAAGATACAGAGAACTAAAATTTTGCCTGTTGTTTTGTATGGGTGTGAAACTGGGTCATTCACATTGAGGGAGGAATGCAGGCTGAGGGTGTTTGAGAATAGTATACTGGGGAGAATATGTGGGCCTAAGAGTTACAAGGTAACAGGGGAGTGGAGAGAACTACATAATGAGGAGCTTAATGATCTGTACTCCTCACCCAATATTATTCAGGTGATCAAATCAAGAATGAGACAGACAGGGCATGTAGCACATATTGGGAGAGAGGATGTATACAGGGTTTTGGTGGGGAAACTTGAGGAAAAGACCAGTTGGAAAACCCAGCTGTAAGTGGGAGGATAATATTAAAATGGATATTCAGGCAGTGGGATGTAGGGACATGGACTGCATCTATCTGGCCTAGGATAGGAACAGGTGACGGGCACTTATGAATGCGGTGAAGAACCTTTTGGTTCCATAATATGCGGGGAATTTGACTAGTTGCGAAACGATTAGCTTCTTAAGATGAATCTACCCCATGGAGTACATAAGTAAATATGGTAGGCGAATTGTATTTCAAACTTATTTCAGTGTGATAAAATCGTTTTATCGCCTTTTCCACGCACAACACACCGTCTTTTCGCCTTGAGTGACTCAACAGCGCCATACTGCGCAGTTCCCCGATTGTATTTATTCGAGATACTACTGAATTGAGTTCAGACACTGTTTTGATGTCATTTTGTGCACTTAGAATTTCCTATATTGAAACTGGCGATGTATACTAGATTTATTTTACTGGTTTTACGTATTATAATAACGTAAATAATTACCTTTAGTTACCAAGGAAGACGGAACATTACAAGTGTACTACTTTGACTTGAAAGTTACACCTGCGGGAATTAGCAGTTATTTGTGGTGCAGAAGGTTGTGGGAGCAAGTGTGTCGAAGGAGTGCGGCTGGAGACGGAGTAGGGGGAGTACTACGCTTCTTCGCACGGGTTGAAAATTTCCTTTCCTTTTTTTTTTCTTCTCTAATAATAAATTGTTGTGTGTACTAAGGCCAAATATGTCAGCTTCACCGATTGCACGACAAGCTACCCAGTGCCAGACAATTCCGTCTAGAAGGGTTGTGATAAACGATGCTTCGCAGCTTCCAGCAGATTATTCCACAACACCTGGAGGAACCGTATACTCAACCACACCGGGAGGTAGGTTTACCCTTACTATTGTTGTGTGTGTCGACACATTTAGTGTGTGCTGTGCGTCTTGCACACTGAGGTGCGTTGTTTTGATGGAAAGCAGCTCCAACGAAGTAAACTAATGTAGTTAATTGTACTAGTAAACGGTAGAAGACGAAGGCAATGAAACATTCCTCCTCAGGAAGTTAGAAGTGAGTGAGATTGGTACTAACTACCCCTAATGGATCCAGAGTGTTCATTACCGTGTACGCAAGAGGCTGCGACTGGACCGTATCCCGAGCCCGATTAAGTACCGATCATTCCTTCCATTGTTGTGGGTCAGTAGAGCTATAGGTGCATCCCATAAACCCTAGTAAGTAGGATGTAAGAGAAGTCAAGTGTAAAATGTGCACATTGAAGAGTACACTGCAAAGTACATTGTAGCTGTGAAACATACAAACAGAATGTAATCATATATGTATGCAGCACAATTGTATGACGATAATGCCTGTACCTTGTTTTGACTGCATGAACCTCTGATTGTGTCACAAACATGACTAGGTTCTCAATTGTAAGTGTTATTAGTTCCGATGTATAGTCACTGGCAAATGGAAATACATGGAACTTATAATCCTGTACATTTATTCTCTGTTCTGAGTACTTGCCACAAAGATGTTTTGCTGTAGAAATACTTTATTAGGCATATCGTCATTGCAGTTCACTAATAACTATTGAAAGACTAATGGGAACAGATTTACTACACTGCCAAGATCAACTTGAGCACAAAACACATGCCAGGAACGTATGAGATACATAACAGTGGGAGGAGCAGCTGACCATCTGTTTTTTTTTTTTTAAGTCGCCAGTAAGAGACACTGGATAACAGATGGTTAGAAGTTATGCAAACTGGACATAATTGTGGACTGTTTAATATTCCATGGTGTAAGAGAATGAAGAAAACAGGTGAATAAAAGGACCACCAGTCATGACTGTATTTGAGTAATACTTGTGTTGTTAAGGGTGCTACATGTTTAGACTTATTCAGAAGACATCATAAGGCACAGGCAAAAAAATATATATAGGCAGAAGCACTTAACATACAGAACATAGTAAAAAGCATTTATATATAACACATATTGTACATAAGTGCTCTTTCTTATATACATTTTTAGCCTGTACCTGATATGGACACGTGAATAAACCAAAACCTGTAGCATCCTCGATAATAAATATATTATCCAGTTAATGGTGTGATTGATGGTTCTGTAATCCATCTGTTTACTTATGAGTTACAACAGGATGTCTTATCTTAAGATAGAATGAAGGAAGATGTGTCTTTTAGAAAGCAGGAAGAACACTAGTATGATGCTAATGCTAACGTTTTAATAAATAAAACAACAGTACTACATGTAAGATATAAAGGCTCCCAAGGTATGTACATTAGATACGGGACATACAATAGAGAAAAATAAAATAATGGACCAAAACTCTTTGTAGCTATGCATAGTCAGTAATTTATGTATGTTCTCTCTGAGGATGGATATGGTATTGAGTGGCATTATATCCCAGAAGATTGGAATCTTTCTCAGCATTGTTTCGAGAACCTCAAGTTTGACACAGCATGTCATAACAGTAAGGAAGATTCACAGTCTGCTGTACACACCTTGAATAAGTGACACAGATAAGGCACACCAAAAAATTGGTTTCAGCTCTGAAAGGAAATTTTTGAAAATAAAAGACAGTTATCGCATATTTGTATAGCAGTCAGTGCATACTTATTGAAGGGCAAATATGGGAAGTAATGTTTGAAACAGTACACAGGAGGTATTGAAATACTAAACAGGAAAACAGAGTAGACATTAAAGAGGGGAAAGGAGAGCACCCTAACACAGACACCTAACATAAATGCACATTCAGTGGCAAGCCAACAATAGTAACAGGTGCAAAGTAGGTCCAGGTTGAGATGCACAGGATATCATGAAAGAATGGAAGTGATGCATGAAATCAGCTAGGGGTGAGGGTGGGGGTGGGTGGAATAGATATAGAAGAGATGATACACCAGTAGACAGCATATAGTAAGAGGGTACACAGAGAACATAAATGATGCAAGTAGCTGAATATGGCTATATTTTATAGATGCCATATTTTAAAATTTTTTGAATAGAGCCTTTCAGTTGCAATCTGTTTGGTCGTGTACATGCAGCGTGCAGGGCACGTGAATATATTCAGTTTTATTCTTGTAATAAAACCAACTAGATGCACTAATTTCTCAAATTTATTTTTGGAATAGAACTCTACATGTTTTGGACAGGTTTTCTGTCCATCATCAGGATGGAATCCTGATCCTGCTAGCTAGCAGTCAGCATACCGTGTATGACATATACCTGTTGCTGTGTATACAGTACTAGACTCCTGATGATGGACAGAAAACCTGTCCAAAACATGTAGAGTTCTATTCCAAAAATAAATTTGAGAAATTAGTGCATCTCATTGGTTTTATTATGAGAATATACCATGATGAACAGTCCTCTCTGAATGTCAGATGTTTAGTTTTATTTTATGGAAAAGGTAATCAAAATTTTTTAATACATTAAGTCAGATTACTGGAGGGGAAGTGCACAGAAGGCAGTGACGTTAACCCTTTGGCACTGGAATTGAATGCCTGTTGGGAGCTGTAGAAGACTGAAATTTCCATTAGATGTGCATGAGGAAGCCCATTAAATGCTGTCAACTTAGCCTGACATCCAGCATTTTGAGTATCACACTCTTTGGTGGGTATACCTGATGTTCAAAGCCAAAGGGTTAACAAAACTTGGTAAGTAAGTTTATATCTCAGAATTAAAAAAAATCTGGGAAACATTCTTGGTGTTTCCCCATTTGTACATGATAGTAATTTCAACCCTGATGCTCATTAAGGAACTTTGTAACATATTTCACTAGTATATTGTTGTATTTCTTAAAGGTAAAAAGCATTTTAAGTTTAGAACATTGTGTATTTGTCTAAACTGTTCATTAAATTTATTTCAGACTTCATGTCTGATCTTGTATTTGATATGTGCAATTTCTTTTGTCTAATCTTCACTAATAAGATGTACTTTCATTTTCTGCAGGCACACGGATTGTTTATGAGAGAGCTTTTCTCATGCAACTCAGGAATTCTCCTTTGGCCCAGACACCACCTAAAAACTATCCAAATTTTCCCGCATCATTGATAAAGGATGTTGGTGACATACCCAAAGAAAATACTAATATCATACCAAGTCCTACCAAGAAGGGTGAGTGATATGTAATTTCTATCAGATATGCATCTTCACTGTTAATGAAATGAGAACGTAGGAGGTTAGGTATTAGGTGAAATGAATGGTAGATCACTTGCAGGGAATGACTGTGATCTGCATCATATAATCTGGATGATAATTATGAGGACTTGGGGGGGGGGGGGGGGCCCTTGGGTGGGGGGGTTGTGGGGGGGGTGGAGAGGCGGTCTGTAAATGTTAGGTTTCCCAGAAAATGTTTTCAATTTTCTTTTTATA
>Ga0123357_10003746_pt1 | contig 17568 bp, 16 predicted proteins | sample TergutEmb28metaG_FD_89873 | JGI IMG/M metagenome (GOLD analysis project Ga0123357, IMG submission 89873) | Embiratermes neotenicus P4 segment gut microbial communities from Petit-Saut dam, French Guiana - Emb289 P4 | ecosystem: Host-associated > Arthropoda: Insects > Digestive system > Gut ... | reverse complement strand
CGTAGCACACTCTTTGGCACCCTCTCCAATATCTTTGATAGTGGCAAACTATCTTTGCTAGGGCTCAACCAAGAATGTCCCAAAAGCGGTGACTTGACGCTCACACTGTCCAAAATTGAACGGGTGGAAGACTCATTGGTGCTGTCCTTTGACACCCGCCTCCCACTCACAGTGGACAACAAGGAGTTTGAACGATTGTTGCTTGCCGGTCTAAAAAAATATAATATATCTAGTATTGCAACATATAATACTATTGCATACAAGCCCAATCACTATATTGACCCGCAGTCCCCTTTGATACAAACACTCTTGGGGATTTATCACAAGCATACCGGTCAGCCCCCCCATTGTATTCAAATTGGTGGTGGAACCTATGCGAGAGAACTCAAAAATGCGGTGGCATTTGGATTGCAGTTCCCTGATGTGGAAGTAGACATTCACAAACCCAACGAAAAATACAGACTTGACCATTTTGCCTTGCTCGTAGATATCTACTATGATGCATTTTTGCAACTTTGCAACCAAGACTGATTTGATACCTATACCAATAATAAATACAAAATATAACTAAGAAGGAGAAACTATTTATGTCCAATGTAATCGCTCTCACGGAGCAAAATTTTGAAGAGAAAGTACTCAAAGCAAGCAATCCCGTTTTGGTTGATTTTTTTGCAGACTGGTGTGGACCTTGCAAAATGCTCTCCCCCACCATTGACAAACTCTCCACAGAGTTGGCGGGCAAGGCAGAGGTATACAAACTCAATGTCGATGACTGTATGCAAATTGCCAACAACTATGAAGTCAGCAGCATTCCAACACTCATTGTTTTCAAAAACGGTCAAGTATTTGCAAAACATACAGGTGTACAAAATATTGAACAAATCAAACAAATGATGAGTCTATAATCATTTTTTGAGCACACAAAAGCCAAACTAGTAGTAGAAAATTCTACTACTAGTTTATTCCATAGTCCCCTCTTTATGCAAAATTGCAAACCAACAAACAAGGTGACAAAAATGAAAAAAGAAATAAATACACAAAATGTGCAGCCACCACAAGACAATCACCATACACTCTCCGTTGCGGACAGCCTGGACTCCTTGCAAACCACCACGCAAGGGCTCAGCCCTGACCAAGTAACCAAGAGACTTTTGCAGTATGGCAAGAATGTATTGCCCTCCAAAAAACCAACGCCGCTCCTTTTGCGATTCTTGGCACAAATGTCTGATGCAATGGTGATGGTCTTAATTGCCGCTGCATTGATTTCTGGGGCGGTTGCCTTGTCACAAAAAGAGTATAGCGAACTGATTGATGGCGGCATCATCCTTTTGATTGTGATTGTCAATGCGGTCATTGGACTCATCCAACAAGACAGAGCCAACAATGCAATGGATGCACTCAAAAATATGTCCAAGCCCTTTGCCAAGGTCAAGCGAGAGGGCGTGATTGTCAAAATCGCAAGCGAGGACTTGGTGCCTGGTGATATGGTCGTTTTGGAGGCTGGCGACAGCGTCCCCGCTGATTTGAGACTTGTCAACTGCGTCAATCTCAAAACGCAAGAATCCGCTCTCACCGGTGAAAGCCTGCCTTGCGAAAAAAGCACCACCAAACTTGATGACCTTGCCACACCGCTTGGCGACCGCAAAAATATGGCGTACTCCACAAGCACCGTAGTTTATGGGCGTGGCGAAGGCGTCGTGGTTGCCACAGGCATCCATACCCAAGTAGGCAAAATTGCCACCCTTCTCTCTCAAAAAGATAAAGGCGGCACCCCATTGCAAAAACAACTCGCAAAGACCGCCAAAATCCTCAGTTTTGGCGTCTTGGGGATTGCAGCCATCATTTTTGCGACTTCTTTCTTTGTCAACAAGACCCCCATCATTGCCGCCTTTTTGACCACTGTTGCCATTGCCGTCGCTGCCATCCCTGAGGGATTGCCCGCTGTTGTGACCATCGTGCTTGCAATGGGCGTGAGAGTGATGTCCACACAAAAGGCCATTGTACGCAATATCCCATCGGTAGAAGTCTTGGGAAGCACCCAAGTCATTTGTAGCGACAAAACGGGCACACTCACGCAAAACAAAATGACGGTGACCACCTTGCACACACTTGGCACAACCTACCAAGCAAGCACCCCACCCCGTACGCAAAGTCAAAAGGTTTTGTCACTTGGGATGGCACTTTGCAATGACACCGTAGTGAGTGGCGACCATTTGCTGGGAGACCCCACGGAAACCGCTTTGACTGCCTATGCTAGGATGCACGCCGTGGACTTCTCTACGGGCTTTCAACGCATAAGCGAAATTCCCTTTGATAGTGACCGCAAATTGATGTCCGTAGAGATTGCAGATACGCACAACCAAAAAGCAAGTTTTACCAAGGGTGCCTTTGACAGATTGATTGCAAAGTGCACGCATATTGCGGTAGACAACGGTGGCACGGAGACCGCACTCCTAGACTCTCACAAGATGCTTGTACGCCCCATCACCAGGCAAGACATAGATGCACTCAAAACAACTTGTGAGAACTTTGCAAAACAGGCTTTGCGAGTGCTTGCTCTCGGTATCAACACACAAAAACACGCTGAATCCGACCTTGTATTTGTGGGCTTGATGGCAATGATTGACCCCCCAAGAGAGGAGGTCAAGGCAGCCATTCAAGAATGCAAAACGGCACAAATCAAGACCGTGATGATTACAGGCGACCACGCCATCACCGCTGAGGCGATTGCCCGTGAGATTGGCATTGAGGGCAAAGTGACCGATGGTGCAAGCGTGGACACTATGAGCGACCAAGAACTCAACGACACCATCCTTGACTATGGCGTCTTTGCAAGGGTGTCCCCAAGCAACAAAGTACGCCTTGTCAAAGCCTTCAAGTCCAATGACAAAATTACCGCTATGACAGGTGATGGCGTCAACGATGCCCCCGCTCTCAATGCGGCGGACATTGGGATTGGGATGGGCATCACAGGTACCGATGTAGCCAAGGGTGCAAGTGATATGGTGCTTGCCGATGACAACTTTGCCACCATTGTGACGGCCGTCAAAGAGGGGCGAAAGGTTTTTAGCAATATCAAAAAATCCATCAAGTTTTTGCTCAGTGCCAACATTGCCGAGGTTTTGTGTCTCTTTGTGGTCACGGTGTTTTTCAAAATGACCTTTTTGACCCCCGTAATGATTTTGTGGGTCAACTTGGTGACCGACTCACTCCCCGCTCTCGCCCTGGGTCTAGAAAAAGCAGAAAATGACATTATGCAAAAACCGCCCACCAAACAAAGCAATCTTCTCAAAGGCAAGTTTGGTATGCAAATTTTTGTGCAAGGCATTATGCAAACCGCCCTTGTTTTGGCATCTTTCTTTGTGGGACTCTATGTCATCCCACCCCACGGCGTGCAATCCTATGAGCATAGACACACCTTCGCAATGACGATGGCTTTTGTCACCCTTTGTCTCATCCAACTCTTTCACGCCTACAATTGCAGGTCAGAACACAACAGCGTCTTGCAAGGCAATCCCTTGCAAAACCGCACACTCAATCTATCCTTTGTCATAGGCGTGGCACTCATTGCCCTTGTGGTCTTTGTCCCACCGATTGCCAAGGTATTTGAACTAGAAGCCTTGGACCTACAACAAACGCTCACGGCTATCCTACTCTCTCTTGCCATCATCCCTTTTGTAGAGATTTACAAGATTTGCACCAAGAAATCCTAAACCCAACCGCAACTGCACCCGCCACCCAAGCACGGTGGCGGGTGTTTTGCCCCTTTTTCCTAAGCCAAAATTGCCTCATCCCCAAACAAACACTGTCTATGTCCTCTTGCCACAAACCTTGTTCTCATACGCCACGCTCACATACACAATGCGTATCCCGTTGACTTGTTTCATCCAAAGATGACTGCCATTTTGTCCAATTCCACACAACCCTTTTCTTGTCCTTGCGCCCCATACATCTCCATCCAATAAAATATAACACGCCTCTCTACCCTTGCAACTTGACTTGTTGCAAGCAAATGATTCCTTTCTTGCCGTTGTACCTCTTTTATCCTTGACTTATTTTTTCTTTTGTGTTACACTATCCATACATAAGGAGAATAAAAATGTTTGAATACAAAATACTCACACCCAAAGACCCAAGATTTGCTGGCAAATTTGATGCTCAAAAACTAGAAGAAGCACTCAATATCTATGCCCAACAAGGATTTAGAGTCGTCAATTGTGCCAATGCAGATTTTGGAGGAATGGGAATCAGCCGCAACGAATTTGTAGCCATTTTGGAGCGACAAATCGTAGGCGGTGCCCAACCAATGCCAATGCAACCAATGATGCCAACCCCAAGAAGATAGGTCGTGGGCTTGGATGCATAGGCAGAGCAAAAACAAAATATCCTTGTTGCAATAGAGCACACCACTCTCCAAACACCAAAAACATCGCAAAACAAAAACAAAGCCTACCCTTGCAAGCAAAGGTAGGTTTTGTTTTGCTCTTTGACCCAATGCCAAATGCCCACTATCCATATTTGACTCTTTGTGCAAATCATCATCACATCTCACCCCACCATCCCCTGCCACAAGGTATCCAATCTCCAATGCCGTCCGCTTGTATCATTGACGCTTGTTTTGCGTTCATTGCTTTTTTTTGCACAACTTGCTTGGTGAGCCAATGATTGAGCGATTTTTCCAACCTTGCAAAAAATTGGTTGACTATTTTTTTGCAATATGCTATAATAATGGAGCATTGTTTCGCACTTTCACTTGCTGTTATGGCTCAGTCGGTAGAGCACGTCCTTGGTAAGGACGAGGTCACGGGTTCAAATCCCGTTAACAGCTCCAACTTTCGCCCTTTGGGCAAAAAACCCCACAAACCGCTACGGATGGCATTTGTGGGGTTTTGTATTTGTGGTGATACTCATTTTTTTACTTTCTTATTGTGTATAGACAATCCGCAATGACATATTGCACACCCCCACGATTGCTCGTAAAATCAAAGTCTATATAACTCCTATACAACAAATCCGTCCCCGCACTTGATAGTTTCACCGTTTTCATTTGGACACTAAATTGATAGTCGCCAATCTCCTCCACATAGATTTGCTTGATTTGCTTTTTATCTGTAATCTTGCTTCCAAAACTACTATCTGTGGCCATATGATTGATGCCCACTTGCAACTGCATTCTCCCACTAAAACTGACCGTTTTGAGGTCGCTATATCTAGTAATGTACAAACTCCCAATCCAAACACTTGCCACAATCAATATGAGTGTCAACCAAACAATGGCCGTTTTTGCTTGGCTCTTTGCTTTTTTGAGTGCACTAGACTCTTCTTGCTCTTGTTCCTTGCGGAGAAACTCCTCAAATCCAGTGACTTTTGGAACTTCCCCGTATTGCCTTGCCCCCTTTTGATTCTGTATGTCTGCCAGCAAATTTTCTTCATTCTTTTCTGACAATATTTTTGTGTTCTCTGTCAAAGTATAGGCTCTGGTTCCACACGCTTGGCAAAATTTGCCCCCACCGATATCCGTACCGCACGCATTACAAAACATATGCACTCCTCTTTCGTTTCTTGACCTATCCAAAAAGTCTTTTTCAATCATATTCTTAGTCCTTGATTTGTCAAGGACTATTATAGTATACTATAATATTTTTTTGGGTTTGAAAAAAGCCCGCAACAAAATGCGAGCTTTGGGGCAATCTTTGTTTACACATATTTGCACAAATGGGTCATTGCATCCAATGATTTTGAGACGGCAATTTTTTGGCTTTGTGCCCTAGTTTTTGAGGAGCCCATACACTTCTTGTCGCAAAGGTACATCAGTCTCAAAAATGCCACGGAGAGCGGCGGTGCGTGTTTTGGCGGATTTGTTTTGGATGCCTCTGGCACTCATACAACTATGCTTTGCCTCAATCACTACAATGACATCTTGGGTTTTGCAAATTTGTTGCATAATGCTAGCAATGTCACTCCCAATCCTCTCTTGCAACTGCAATCGCCTACACACCATATCACAAATGCGTGCAATTTTGGACAGTCCAATCACTCGCCCATTGGGGATATATCCTACCGCTATTTTCATATCATACATCAAGGCAATGTGGTGCTCACAAAAACTGAAACACTCAATATCCTTGACAAGCACCAAATCATTGCTCACGCTCTGCTCAAAGGTCTTGTCAAACAGTTTGGCAATCTCCGCATTGGAGTACCGCATACCCACAAGCATTTCTGCAAACATTTTGGTAGCTCTCTTGGGCGTGTCTTTGAGTCCCTCTCTTTGCACATCGTCTCCAAACTCCACAAGGAGTTGCCCTAGCAATGATTCTATTTTTTTTGTGTCAAATTCTTTTTTCAATGTTATTGTATCCCTATCACTTTGTGCAATTGTATTTGGAGTCGTGCATTGTGTAGCACTGGGTTTTGCAAAATCTCTTGTGCCAAGTCGTGCAATGCAAACTTTTCAAAAACGGCACCCACAAAAATTTGTGTACAAGCATCCAACTTGTGCTCTTTGATTTTTTGGCACATAACTTGTACATCTTGCTTGCTCCCCACCACAAACTTGACAATGTCTTTTTTGCCAAGAGCGGCAAAATGAGGCTCTATCATCTTGTCTTGCATTTTGCTAGATGGCAATTTGTAATCCACGCTAAAAAATAACGGAAGGTTCTCTTTGTCTCGTTTAGTGAGCAAGGGACGCAAATCCACGGCTCCATTGGTCTCCACATTGACCTCAAAGCCCTGGCGTGTCATCTCCAAAATCAATGCATCCACGCCCTTTGCCATCATAGGCTCACCACCCGTCAAGGTCACCCTTTTGTACACCGCATTGCACTTTGCCACAATGTCCTGTGCACGCATAGGTACAGGCTGTCGGCTCCCATCATAACTATATTTGGTGTCACAGTAATCACACCGCAGATTGCATTGTGCCAGCCTGACAAAAGTCACCGCTTGTCCAGTCCTCACACCCTCGCCATCCAGCGAGTCAAAAATCTCTATGACCTCATAGTGTGTCGCATTGTCTGCCTTGCTTTGCTTGTCGTTTTGCATACTAGTCCTTTTCGTACTCAGCCATATTGTCACTTGTCTCCCACACCTGTACTTTGTATGCAAAGGGAGCCAACAAATCACAAATATACTTTGCCAAGTTCTCTGCCGTTGGGTTAAAGTCCACGACCTCATTGATGACTTTGTGGTCAAGCGGGTCAATCACGCTCTCTTTGATTTTGGAAAAATCCAACACCATTCCATTTTTGTCAAGCGTCTTGTTTTGCAAATACACATCCACAATCCAATTGTGTCCGTGCAACTGTGTACATTTGGATGGATAGTCCAGCACAAGTCTATGGGCTGCACTGATTTCCAATCTTTTTTTGACTCTGTACATATTTCTCCTTTGCAACTCTCCCAAGTTGCCTTTATGAGTGGTTCTTGACAAACTGCTCATAGCCTCTTTGTCTCAACACGCACGCAGGACACTGCCCGCACCCGCTGCCTTGCACGCCATTGTAGCAAGTCAAGGTGTCTTTTTGAATAATGTCCAAAACGCCGAGTTTGTGTGCCAACTCCCAAGTTTGTGCTTTGTCAAGGTGCATAAGGGGCGTATGAATCTCAAAATCATACTCCATCGCAAGTCGCAACGACCGTTGCAACGACTGCACAAAATCCAATCTACAATCAGGATACCCGCTATAATCCGTTTGAGACACCCCAATAAAAATATCCTTGATGCCTCGTGTCTTGGCATACACCGCCGCAAAAGACAAAAAGAACAAATTGCGACCCTCTACCAAGGTGTTGGGTGGTGTGGAGGTCCGGTTGCTTTGCTCACTATATTTGTCAACCACCATATCCGCTCTTGTGAGGGCATTGGGTGCAAGCATAGATACAATGGGCACGGGCAAAACCTCATACGCCACACCCGCTTTTTTGGCAATGGCGGTGGCACATTCAATCTCTTTTTTGTGCCTTTGCCCATAGTCAAACCCTATTGCAAAAACTTGTTGATACTCTTTTTTTGCCAGATACAAACAAGTCGTACTGTCTTGTCCGCCACTAAAAAGTACGACCGCATTTTTCTTTGTCATTTTGTCCTCACTTGCACGACCTAGATTTTGATACAGCCTCTAAACGCACGCACTCTATAATAACTGTCCGCACCATTATAGCAAATAAAAGCCCTGCCATAACTCTTGTCGCCCCATATGGCACCGCCTTTGTCTCTAATACTCTTGGGCGTGTCTAGCCACGATTGTGACTTGGTATCAAAATCTCCCAATTTTTGCAAAGCCAAAAACTGTTCTTCGGTCAGCAACTGACATCCATAACCTTTGGCAAGCCCCCACGCACTGCCATCCTCTGCACTGTTTTGTGGTTTGTGCTCTTTGCGTTTTTCCCACGCTGTTGGGTCATAGCATATACTGCGGCGTCCTTCGGGACTTTGTGCACTGCAATCCACAAACCAAAATCCATCTTGGTTGTCAAAGACTTGCCCATCAAACACAACATCCACCTCTCCGCCCGTTTCTTCCATCTTTTGAAGCGTACTCCACTTGTCCTTGTTGTCAAGCAATCTTTTTTCTACTTGTGCCCACGCAATCTCTTTGTGTAGGTGTTTATTCTTTTCAAATCTCTCTTGGATGATTTTCAAAATTTCCATAGGTATACTCCTTATCTACTAGATTTGTACTGGTTTGCCCAATTGCTCAAACAACCGTGCTTGGGCAATGGTCTTGTACTCTTTGGTCGCATAGTTTGCAAAAGGCACAATGGATATCCCGCCCCTTGGCATAAACTCACCCTTGACCTCCAAGTACTTGGGTGCCATCAATTTCACCAAATCGTTTTTGATTACATTGATGCAATCCTCGTGAAAAGAGCCGTGATTCCTAAACGAAAACAAATATAGTTTGAGCGACTTGGACTCTACCATCTTTTGCCCCGGAATATAATTGACCACAATCTTTCCAAAATCCGGCTGTGCCGTGATTGGGCAAAGTGCGGTAAACTCAGGACAAACAAAAGACACCATATACTCATTGTCGGGGTGCTTGTTTTCAAAAGTCTCCAAGACCTCAGGGGCATAGTCGGTAGGATACTTTGTCCCTTGACTCCCCAAATTTTTCAGTTTCAAATCTTCTCTCATCGTGTCTATTATACCATAACTGCACCCATTTTGTAAAACAAAAAGAGCGTCCTCCTTGTGAGAGGCTCACCGTGCCTTTGCAAAGTGCCCGACCTCCAACACTTTTTTGTATGCCACACCCTTTTTTGCAACCAAGCACTCCTATGAAAAAATTGATAAACTCCCACATAGACACAACCCATCTCTCTTTTTGCAAAACAAAAAAATGCCACCACACCTTGGCGACATTTTTTTATCTTTTGCGTATTTGTGCACTTTTGTGCATTGACAAACTCACTCACCGCTTGATAATATTGACAATGGGTGTCCTGCTGTGCTTGATGAGCGGCCCTGCGATGGCAAGTGTGGTGGACAGTGCAATCACACCAAAAATGGACAGGTATACAAACGGGCTCAAAACAAACGCAATGCTTGGGAAAAACAATATGCCAAGCGTGGGCACCATAAACGGCAACAACGCACACCCTATCGCCCCAATCACCAAAGCAATCAACCCGCTCTCACTCGCAAAAATGGACACTATGCTCCGCTGCTTGACGCCCATTGACCGCAAAGTGCCAATCAGTTTTTTGTTGCTCTGAATGGAGTCAAACACAAAACTAGTAATAGACAATGACACAAATACCAAAAACAATATTGACACCGCAATCGCCGCAGGCGTCGCCGTCTCCACCAAATGCTGGATGACATCATAAAGCGGACTCGTGCTGGCGACTTGGTAATCTTTGGTCAACGCCTTGTCGGTCTCCAAATCCCCGCTGGACTGCATCCATACCTTGACCATTTTGTGTTCATTGTAGGGATACTCACCCACTTGTGTGGGCAAATGATTTTCTCTTATGACATCCAAATATGTTTTGTTTTGAAAAATCACAAATGCCGAGGTGTTTTGGAGACTATAAAACATATCTTGGGGTCCCACCAAGTCAACTCGTTTTCTGACGGATTTCACCTCATCTACCTCATAAAAATCATCCACCTTGATACCCGTCTTGACAATGCCCACAATTTTGACTTTTTGTGAAAATACTTCAATGATATCGTGGGACGAATTATACCCCAAATAATTGCTTAAAAACTCATATTGCGACAAGTCTTGCAAATTGCTGGGGTGCACAATCCCGCTACCATCATTGATGCCGTTGCGTGACAATACATAGGCCATAACATCGGTAACCGCTACCTCGTTTGTCTCCCTGGGCAACACCCCCTCTTGCATAGCAATAGGCTCATTCCCGTCTACAATCACAGAAGAATACCCAGACGCAGTGCCAACATTCGCACCCGAACTACCACTATTTTTCATATCCAAAATTAAACTATCGGAACTATATTGATTTTCTTCCCTAAAATCAACGGGTGTCTGTATAATAGGCCATACCTCTGTGCGTTGCCTCATTTGCTCCAAGTCTATGGTGTCTCGCTCCCACGCAATAGGGCTCGTTTGATAAAGCGGAGCCTCAACCACCCATTGTTGTACGCCTCTATGAGTCCAATCCTGAACAATGGCCGCTTGGATATCAAAAAATAGCGTGCTAAGCGCCAACCCAAAAACAACCATAGACAAAATAGGAAAAATGATGATATGTGCAAGCCTCAATGTCTTTTGCACAAGGATTTTGAACCCAAAGAGCATACTGTATGACCAAGGCAAAGACTTACTCTTTTTGCCTTTCGTATGCACAGTGCTGGTACTTTGATGCATTGATAATGCTTCCCTTGGCGTGGCGACATTCTCCCCAAAAATTCCCCCATCTATTATCTGTTCATTGGAAATCATCTTTCCATCATCCAGTTCTATCAAGCTATCGGCATATTGTCTGACACTCTCTCGGTCGTGTGTAATGACCACCACCAACCGTTGTCTTGCCACCTCTCTCAATACCTCAAAGATTTGCTGGCTTGTTTTGTTGTCCAAATTTCCCGTTGGCTCATCTGCCAAAATAACTTTACACTCTTTGGCAAGCGTCCTTGCAATGGCAACTCTTTGCTTTTGTCCGCCAGACAACTCGTGTGTTTTTCGGTTGAGATACTCCTTGCCCAGTCCCACTTGTTGCAACACATCTTCTATTTCTTGTTTGCTTGGATTCCGGCCTTGCAAAGCAAAACTCAGTGCAAGATTTTTCCCACAACTGAGTTGGTCCACCAAATGATAATCCTGAAAAATCAGCCCAACGCTCCCATTGCGATACGCATCCAACGCTCCAACACGAGCCTTTCCTACATCCACACCGTCCACAATGACGCTACCTTCAAACTTATCAATCCCAGCCAAACAATTGATAAGTGTGGTCTTGCCTGACCCAGACTTACCACACACCGCCACCAGCCCACAAGGCGGCAACTCCAAATCAATCCCATCCAATGCAAGAACGACTTCCCCAGTCCCACTCTCGTATGTCTTGGTCAAGTTTTTAATGCTTATCATATCTTGCCTCTCCCATAACAAAAAATAGATTGTTATTTCACAAACAACCTATTTTTTGTATGTTATCTACCTACACCAGTATCTGAAATAATGGTTTTTCCCAAATATTTAGGGTCCTGTTTGCTGTCACTATCCACGGAGTAATCTTCTCTATAAATGAGTACGCCCCCCAATCCTCTATCCACATTGATATAGTAAAAAAAGTTCATTTCCGTTGTGCTACTTGATGAAGTTGTCACATTGGCGGTAATGGTCAAACTATATATGCCCAAGCGTTGTTGTGCCAAAGTAACCACTCTCGTACTAGGCCCTTGTTCTTCTTGTTTGGGTGCAGGTGCTTGATCCGGTTTCAATGAAAAATAATGGTCCAAAATACTTGCCGATGATGGGGTGTGGTCTATATCAAATGTAAAACTAACATTTGTCAACACATAATAATCGCCCACATGTCCTATTGCATAGTTGTCGTACCACACTTTGACAGTGAACTGCTTGCTAAATGCCCTGCTGTCTATCTTGTCACTCGTATCCTCTCCCTCAAAAGGACGGGTTGCCCCAAGACTCATCATTGCAAAAACCATCAAAAAACACAAACTCAGGGCTACCAAAAGATATTTGCGACCTTTCAAAAACAACGGTTTACTTTTTATTTCTTTATTCATATTAACTCCTTGTTTTGACGCCTCCTGTCAAAACGCTACAATTTGTTTACCCATTCAAAATTCTCCTCTTTTGTATATATATGCAAAGAATCTACTGTATGAGACCTTTGCATACTATCTTTTTATATTATATCACATATATTTTTTATTGTCAAGCATAATTTTCAAAAAATTTAGATTGTTTGAAACACAACGGCTCACCGCTTGATAATATTGACAATGGGTGTCCTGCTGTGCTTGATGAGCGGCCCTGCGATGGCAAGCGTGGTGGACAGTGCAATCACGCCAAAAATGGACAGGTATACAAACGGGCTCAAAACAAAGGCAATGCTTGGGAAAAACAATATGCCAAGCGTAGGAACCATAAACGGCAACAACGCACACCCTATCGCCCCAATCACCAAAGCAATCAACCCGCTCTCACTCGCAAAAATGGACACTATGCTCCGCTGCTTGACGCCCATAGACCGCAAAGTGCCTATCAGTTTTTTGTTGCTCTGAATGGAGTCAAACACAAAACTAGTAATAGACAGTGACACAAATACCAAAAACAATATAGACACCGCAATCGCCGCAGGCGTAGCCGTCTCCACCAAATGCTGGATGACATCATAAAGCGGACTCGTGCTTGCAATCCTATAATCTTTGGTCAACGCCTTGTCGGTCTCCAAGTCCCCGCTGGATTGTATCCATACTTTTTGCATTTTGTGTTCGTCGTACTTGTTCCACGCATATTGCGTAAACAAATGCTGTTCCTCAGCCACTTGGAGGTACTGTTTGCTAGCAAAACACATAAACGCCGCAGTATCTCTGAGGCTATAATATATATCCTCAGGCCCCACCAAATCCACTCGCTTGCGTGGGGCATCTTTGGTATCCACATCATAAAATTCTTGCGGTCGGATACCCGTCTCCACCACACCTACCACTTTAAAAGTGTGCCTGTATACTGGGTTCAAAACCACACCCGTCTCAATGTCGTCTGGATTCTCATAATAATTCCCAAAAAACTCGTAATCCTCCATCTCTTGAATAGATTGTGGAAGCACCGTGGTTAAACCACCCCACTGCCCCCGAGTAGTGAACCCAAATGTCTGCAAATAATGCCAAATCACATTGGTGATAGCAATTTCATTGACATTGGCGGGCAGTCTGCCCGTTTGCAGTGCAAGTTGTTCTCCGTCTTCCAAAAGCACTGTTGAAAGTCCATTTTCCCCAACCAAAAATCCTTCCTTGTTTTCTGCTATTGCAACCGTCTGACTACTCCAATCACGAAAATAATCCCCAGCCCCATATACATTGGATGGGCTCAAAGAGATAGGAATCTGTATGATGGGATACGCAACCGTCCGTTCCCTCATTTTATCCAAATCTATCGTTTGGCTTGTTTTTGTTGTTGGGTCGTATCCAGCCTTCAAAAGGATTCCCTGCACACCCCTATCGGTCCAGTCTTGGATTCTTGCCGCTTGGATATCAAAAAAAAGTGTACTCAGTGCCAAACCAAAGACTATCATTGACATAATCGGAAAAACCGTAATATGCACAAGTCTCAATACCTTTTGCAAAAGGATTTTGAAGCCAAACAACACACTGTATTGCAATGGCAACGACTTGGCACGCTTGACGGTAGACACACTGACACAAACTTTCTCCCCCTTGCTCTCCACGGCCACCAAATCGCTTTCACTATTCTCGTCGTTTATGAGTTGTGACCTGTCCCCAATCATCTTTCCATCGGCAAGTTCTATCACCCTTGTCGTATACTTGTCTGCACTCTCTCTATCGTGCGTGATGACCACCACCAATCGCTCTTGCGATATCTTGTACAAAAGTTCAAAGATTTGTTGACTGGTTTTGGTATCAAGGTTGCCCGTGGGCTCATCCGCCAAAATGATTTTGCAATCCTTAGCAAGCGTCCTTGCCACTGCCACCCGTTGCTTTTCTCCGCCCGACAACTCATTGGTTCGCCTTTGTCCGTACTCCTTGCTCAGTCCCACCTGCACAAGCAAGTCCTCCACGGCTTGCTCACTTGCTGTGCGACCTTGCAGTGCAAAACTGAGTTCAATGTTCTTTTTGCAACTCAGCACATCCACCAAATTGTAATCCTGAAAAATGAGCCCAATTTGACCATTGCGATACGCATCCAGTCTAGACCCGCTCGCCTGACCCAAATCGCAACCATCTACCACAATCTGACCCTCAAATTTGTCAATGCCAGCCAAACAATTGACAAGCGTAGTTTTGCCCGACCCAGACTTTCCACAAATGGCAACCAGCCCACTAGCAGGCAACTCCAAATCAATGCCATCCAACGCAGCCACCACCGCACCCGTCGCACTCTTGTATTTTTTTGTCAAGTTTTTGATGGTTACCATCATCCCCTCCAAAGTAAAATAAACTATATGCACAGCCTTTTATATGCTGTACATATAGTTTTGTGATTGATTGCCTATCTTGCTATGCCTGAATCTGATATCAAGTTCTCTGTAAAGTCCGAAAAATCCACATCCTTTCCATCCTCCGTCTGCGAAACATAAGCATCAAAAGTAGAAACCCTAATCCCACCGGGTCCTCTATCCAAATATACCCAGTAATAAAAATGAAACTTGTTGTCTGACAAAGACTCTACTTTTAGGGAGGCAATCACTTGCAGCGTCAACCAACTGACCGACATACTGCCAAACGAAAACTCTCTTGAATCTGACTCAGATTGACTCTCCCCCAAAACCGTAACACTTGTGGGAGTTTGCAAAATATCGTGAGACAATATCTCGCCATCCAAAACTGTTCCGCCACTAGTAAAAGTAAAATTTACTTCCGTCCTTATATAAACATTACCCGAGATTCCATTGTTATAGTTGATATACCAGGTCTCAAAATTAACCCTTTTTATATGTGTATACTTGACCTCTTTGTCTTGTGTGTACATACCCGCACTCTGCACGCCCGCACTTTGTATCGTCGCATTCTGGTACGTCGGGGCAAGTGCAACCCCCACGGATGCCACACAAAGACAACACAACAAAAGTAGTGCTATTGCAACTTTTGCAAAGTGCTTTGCCGGCGGAGTTTTGTTTGCAACCCCGTTTTGGTTTTCTTTCAAAAATCTTTTCATTTTTTATCCTCCTCGTTTGACCGCTTTTTGCCGTCAAATCTAAAAAAGATCTAACTAGGTTTTTTGATAATTTATGTTTTGTCATTTGCAAGAGATTTGTTCCCTTGCTTTTTCTTTGGTATGTATACAAAAATGTACCTGCAAGGCACAATCTTACATCTCTGTATGATTATATCACATATATTTGTTTTTGTCAAGTATTTTTGAAAAATTTTATATTTTTCAAAAATACTTCTCCGTTCATTCTTTGGGTATGCTGACAAGCACGGTCATCTCACCCAAAAACTTGATGGGCTTGGTCACTTTGTCAGTGCACAAACTGTCACCAAATTGCAAAAATCCAAAGCCTTGATTGTCCACGCTATCATAAGACAGCATCCCTGTGCCTCTCACTACGGTGATGGCAAGCGGTGTGCCCAAGGCTGGCAACACAAATTCATTTTGTGGGCACTTGGTCGTATCAATCTCAGCACTCACAAAATACGCACAATCCACAAGCACTTTGGCACCGGCTTTGTCCAATTGCTTGGCTGTCTGGCTTTTGCTTGCGACTTGGTTGGCGTACTTGTCAAGAGTGGCTACTTGCAATCCATCCGAGAGATGGAGCGGTCTTGGCAATCCATCTTGCCCCACTCTGCCATAATCAAAAAGTCGGTAGGTCGTATTGCTGTTTTGTTGCACCTCACAAATCACACAGCCCGCACCAATGGCGTGCACGGTGCCCGCAGGAATAAAAAAACAATCCCCCTTTTTGACATCAAACGCTTGCATTGCTTGCACAAGTTCTCCTTTTTGCAAAACCGCTTGAAACTCTTGGGTGGTCATTTTGCTTTTGAGTCCGCAATAAATTTTGGCATTGGGCTCACAATCCACAATATACCACGCCTCGGTCTTGCCATTGGCTTGTCCTGTTTTTTGGGCATAGGCATCATCCGGATGCACCTGTACGCTCAAATCTTGCTTGGCGTCAATCAATTTGACAAGAATGCTTGCCAAAGCCTGAGCACCACTTGTGGGCAAGGCGTTGGTCAATGTCAAACCATCGCTCTTGCCACCCACGACCAGACTCTGCCCGTCCTCGTGCGTAGACAAAAGCCACAACTCCGCAAGCCTGTCCTCTACGCCTATCAATTTGCCCAATTTATCACCGCCCCACAAGGCATCTTTGCCCACGGGTTTTAGTTTTATGATTTCCATATACTCCTCTCTTTTGTGTAGCCACCCTTGGCTGATTTTCCCCCACGCTACGCATTCTCACGATTGTTTGTCAAAAAAAAGCAAGGTTGTGACACCTTGCTTCTGACTACTCTACAAAAATACTTTTGCAATCCATCAAATTGCTTTCTATGGTCGCCAAGTGCCGACTCATACATTTGGTCAAGTTGGCAACAATGTCTTGGAGGACGCCCTCTTGTGCAAAATCGTATTCTACCACAAAGCGAGAGTTCTCTATATATTTTGCACCATAAGCACAAAACTCAACAATCCCTTTTTTGTATGCCAAGGAGCGTGTGCCCACATCATTGAGAAACCGGGCTTGTACACAAACATTGCCTTTGAGACTCCGCCAATCGGATTTTGCAATCTCAATACATTTGCGACCAAAAAGCACATCCCATCCATCTTCTTCACAAAACTTGGCACAAATCTCTTTTTCCAATTCTTGGGCAAGCCTCTCGCAAGTCCCCGTATAATCTGTAAAAATGGACTGCATATGAGCAAGCACCTCTTGCCGTGTGTCCAGCGTTATCCCTTTCATCTCCACTTGATTACCCCTTTTTGTTCGTTTTTCTCTCACAAATCCCGCTTGCAACAAATTCCCACATTTGCCAAATTCACAAGCAATTTACTCATTCAAGTTTACTACAATCCCAAAAAAAAGTCAACTTAATTTGACTTGCCCAAACTGTCAAAAATTGGAAATTCTTCCATTTTCAACGAGAGATGATGTTGTCAATCAACCCATCCTCCACCACAAAATCAAACAACTCGCATTTTCCATCATTGCCCACAAAATAATAGGAGTTTGGTTTTGCATCCCCCTCAAACTTGTTGGGCACAATATCCACAAACCCTACAAAAAAATCAGCAATATCCGCGTCGGTCACCGTGCCATTGAGTGCCTCGGTCATCATTAGGCGTGCCTTGGCGATATCTCCTTGATGGATACTCAAAAAAAACCTATGCACAAGCCCACCCAACACATCCACCATAGGAGCGT
>Ga0123357_10003745_pt1 | contig 17568 bp, 11 predicted proteins | sample TergutEmb28metaG_FD_89873 | JGI IMG/M metagenome (GOLD analysis project Ga0123357, IMG submission 89873) | Embiratermes neotenicus P4 segment gut microbial communities from Petit-Saut dam, French Guiana - Emb289 P4 | ecosystem: Host-associated > Arthropoda: Insects > Digestive system > Gut ... | reverse complement strand
TAATATAAGCCTGATAATTCGTTGTCCCCACAACCGGACAAAGGCTTAAATAGCCGCTTCGGATATGTCCGTTTTCGATAATTAACGGATATTGTTCTTGTAATTGCTTGTATTTTTGGACGATAGCTTGCGAATCGCGATCATACGTTATGAAAAATTCCCCTTGCGAATCGGGATGCACATATTTTTCAGCAAACCGGATAGCCAAATATCCCATGTTTTTTCGCATATTGACTTCTACACAAGGATGTAAACGACAGGAATCGCCATCTTTATATATCAGCATATCAACACCGATAATTCCTGTGTAAGAAGGTGCATACATTTCCCGGATCATTTCGGTTAAAGTCATGCGCGTTTGTAATATTAAGTTTTCATTAATCCTATGAGTGATTTGTTTTTCCAAACATTCTTGTCGGGCTAACCGGCTATTTTCATAAGCGCCTTTGTCGTTTGTCCGGAAAATCGAACAGCCGATATACCGTGTTTCACCTTCGGCTGTGTTTTCGAACTGCATGGAAAAATCCAAACATTTATCCAGCAGCTTCTCAATCGAAACTTGCTTTTGTTTTTTTAACATCCCACTGAGTATTTGTTTTTCCGATTGCGCCAATTTTCCAGAAGGCAGCCGGAGCAAACCGCGTCCCGACGACGAATAAGGCGACTTGACCAAAAGTGGCTCCCTGCTTTGAACGGTTTGTCGTTCAATCGCTTCAATATCAGAAAAAAAATGCGGAAGAATTTCCCTGTCGATTTCAGGAATACGCTCCAAAAGTCCGGCAAGCAATTTTTGGGAAGCAAAACGGCTTCCCAGAAAACGAAACATTTCTTTCCATTGAGGAATAACAAATGAAAGATTCCGAAGTTTGTTTATTTCTTCAAAAAGATGAACGCTTTGCGGAGAAATTCCCCACAAATCGATCGTTGAATTTTGAAATATTTCCCGATTCGCAGAAAAATCGTCCGGAGTCACCGCTTTTATTCGAATATTTAAGCGTTCAAAAGAAAGAAAAAAATCGTCCGGCAACGGAGTTTCCATAAAAACAAAATCTCCGTCGGTTGCATACCAAGCCGGAAGAAAAGCCAAATCAGATTGCATCTTTGCTATATGCGCCGGCGGATGGTAATATTTGGAAGCATTTAAAACCGCTGTTTCATGACCCGGATTAAAATAATGAATCATAATTCATAATTCATAATTCTAAAAAATCCCCTCCCCTTGTCGAACACAGCCCCATCGCACCGAAAGAAATTTTCGATACTCCCGTTCAACCGCAATTCATTGGGCGTTCCAACCGTCATCCCTGTTTTCTTATCCATCAACCAAAGCGTATCGGCGATTTGCAAGGCAAGTTCCAAATCATGCGTAGAAAGAAAAACGGTTTTACCTGATTTGCGTGTTAAATCACGCAGCAGACGCATGATTTCCACTTTGCTCGGAAAGTCGAGAAAGGCGGTTGGCTCATCCAAACAGATGAGAGGTGTTTCTTGAGCTAAAGTTTTGGCAATCATCACTTTTTGCCATTCGCCATCGCTCAGCGTCAAAACTTGCCGGTCGGCTAATTCTTCAATTTTTATCCGGGCGATAACGTTTTTAACAACGGCTTCATCGACGGAATTAAGCCGTCCCCAAAAGCCGGTGTAAGGACTTCGTCCCAAACCGATCAATTCGGATACCGACAAATCGCCCACATTCGGTCGTTCCGTTAACACAACGCCAACGGTGCGGGCTAATTCTTTATCGGAATAAGCGTCGATTGTTTTTCCGAATATTTCGATTTCTCCCGCCAATTTCGGCAGAAATCCGCAAAGCGTTCGCAATAAGGTGGATTTTCCTACTCCGTTTGCGCCCAGCAAGCAAGTTAACTCACCTCCGTGAAGGGTGGCACAAAAGTTTTCAAATACCGGCTTGGAGCTATTTCTTGTTTTGTAACCGACAGATAAATTCCGGAGTTCAACACCGGAAATCATTTCTTTAGCAAGATTTCGATTTCATTCATTTGCGAACGAAACGATTTGTCGATGTCGATGAGGTCTTGTACGGTGCGGCAAGCATACAATACGGTCGCATGATCCCGTTTCCCGACGATGCTTCCGATATGGGCAAAAGAATAATTCGTATATTTTTTGCACAGAAACATGGCGATCTGACGCGCTTTGGCTATTTCCTGTTTGCGGGATTTAGAATGCAGGTCTTTAATTTCAATATTAAAATACTTGCTCACCGTATTTTGTATTTTATCGGGCGTAATGGTTTTATCACTCAACTTAACGAATTTGCCCACTACCTGACAAGCCAATTCCAAATCAATTTCTTTGTTATAAACCAGGGCGTGAGCCATCAACGAAGTAACGATTCCTTCCAAATCGCGCACGTGTTCGGTAGTGCTTTCCGCTATATAATCGATTATTTCTTCCGAAAGATTCAAACCGTCTTGTTTAATTTTGTAGTGGAGAATTTTCTTTCTCAGCTCCAAGTCCGGTTTTTGCAATTCGGCGGTCATTCCCCATTTCATACGGGTAATCATACGGTCTTCAAGCCCTTGCATTTCATTGGGCAATTTGTCGGAAGTTAAAACCAATTGTTTTCCTAATAAATGCAAATGATTAAAAATGTGGAAATAAGCATTCTGAGTTTTTTCTTTTCCCACAAATTCCTGAATATCATCAATAATCAAAACATCTACGCTTTGATAAAAATTAACAAAATCGTTGAAAGTATTATTTCTTGAAGCATCTGTAAATTGGACTTGAAACAAATGGGAGGAGATATAAACCACTTTTTTCTCCGGATAAAGTTCATGAATCCGGTTACCGATTGCGTGGCATAAGTGCGTTTTCCCAACTCCGGTGCCGCCGTAAATATAGAAAGGATTAAACGTTTTCCCCGGCTGTTCGGAAATCGTTTCGGCAACTCTCCGCGCCAATATATTACTTGGTCCTTCAAAAAAGTTCCGGAAACAAAGGCGATCATTCAGATGAGAATGTACCTCCTGAGGAGCGGTAAGTGGATCGGGCGATTTATTTAAATGGTTGGCAGGTTTTTTCGAATCACTTTCAGCATTTATTGTCCGGTCGCTTTGAATGGTTGTATGACCTTTTTTTTCATCAGAGTTATCAACGAAAACCCGATAATAAATAATCATATTTTTCCCTGTTATACGCGTCAAGGTAGCATGAATTAAATGCGCATATTGTTCTTCTATGTATTCGTAAAAAAAATGACTGGGAACTTGGATGGTAAAATCGTTCCCTTCATATTTAATGGGAACAATAGGACAAAACCATGTGCTGTACGCTTTTTCATTAACATTATCTTGAATGATTTCCAAGCATTTATTCCATAAATTTTTTAACTCCACGACAACAGTATTTAAAAATTAGCCGAAAGGAATATTCCTTATTTTCTCTGCAAAATTTGGAAAAAAAAACTATAAAAAAAAACACAATTTTACTTGTTTTTTAAAATTATTCATTATGGCTTGTTTTTCAGAGTATTAGGTGTAAAAATGTAATTTGTTTATTTTCAATATAATAAAAAATGTTTCAAAGAGACTGCCTCGTATTACGAACAGCTCATTGAAATCAATTATTTATTAAAACAAGTCCTTTATGCTATATAACATATTTTTATTCGGTTTTGTTCGCTTTTTATAATAATTCTAAATAGTCGAACTTCTGACAAGAGACAAAATTATTTTTTCCCAAAAACCGAAATATGAACATATCGTTTGGGATTTAGCTTCAAATCAAGCAAAAGATTAGAAGCATTCACAAGCGTCGTGTCTAAATGATCGTATATTGAACGGTCATTTAACAGAAGTCCCAACGAATTGTCTTTGCTGTTAAGTTGTGTGGACATTTGTTCAAAATTTTGTAGCGTTTTGTCCAAACGAAGCATAGTAGTGTTTAAATCCATCTGTTTGAGTTGAGAACTGACAATTGTAAAGTCGGAAGAAACTTGTTTCAAATTAGTCATCATTGGAGAAATATCCGCCGATAAAAGCGTATTCAATTGCCGGGTCGAATTTTCCAGATTTGCAGTCGTTGCCGAAATCTGCTCGAGCGATTGAGTAAGCGCCGGATGATTCACCAAGTATTGAATCCCTTGCAAAATGGAATCCAGACGGGGCAATAAGGACTCGAATTGAGGCAATAAATTTTCAGAGACTTTTTCCATAATCCCTTTTTCTGAAACTCCGTCGATGGTATCCCCCACATGATAATAGGTGCTGACGTATTTATTAAGCATCAAATTCAGAGAAGCTCCGGAAGTCAATCCCGTTTTGATTTCCACATGGGAATCGGTTTCCACTTTCATTTTTTTGTCCAAACTGATTTGAACGATAATGTTTTTTTTCGATTGAAAATCGTAGGAAATATCTTTAACGATACCAACTTTGAATCCGTTTACATACACAGGACTGGAATTTTGAAGTTCGCTCACATCCGGCATCCGTACATAATAGATGTTGGTTGGTTTAAAAATATTGGCTCCTTTCAAATAATTCAATCCAAAATAAAGAAGACCTAAACTAACGAGAGTTACTAAGCCGATTATAACTTCTTTACTAAAATACTTTTTCATATATACTAATTATTTATAGGTACTTTAACTCCATTTTCAAAAGCGACAATAAATGCATCTTTAAAATCTTTGACTGATTTTTGCCACAAACGATAGATTTCATTCCAATCCGCCGATTTGCCATACGTATATTTATAATACTTTCCTTCAATGAAATAATCGGCTTTATATCCTTTTAATTCAGGGGATTTATCCGGCAAGCGTTTGGCGGAAGCAAGGATTTGTATTTTATAAATCCTACCGTTAGCGCTTGTTTTTTTCGGTTCCACCGGATTCGCGGATATTTGTTCCTGAGTTGTCGCCGAATCTTCTTTATCCGGAAGAAGGTTTGCCGGCTGTTCATTTGAAATTTCTTGCGTTGAACTCTTTCCTTTACGGTCAAATTCTCGTTTATATTTGGTAAAAGCATTACTGATCGACCGCGCCAGCGTTTTTTGCCCCGACTTACTCAGCAAGTAATTTTCCGCTTCCGGATTGCTGATATAATCCAACTCAATCAATATGCGCGGCATGGTCGCTTTTCTAAGAACCAAATATCCGGCTTGTTTAACGCCTCGATTGTCGCGATTCGCCGTATTAACCAATTCTTTATCGACCATTGAAGCAAAATCGATGCTTTGTTCGGCATATAAATTCATCATATACTCAAACATCATGGACGATTCCGCCGAATCCGGATCATATCCTTCATATTTTTGTTCATAATTATCTTCCATCACGATTACGGAGTTTTCCCTTTTGGCTACTTCCAAATTTTCCGCACTGCGTGCAATACCGAATGTATATACCTCTGCACCACTGATATACGATTTCTTTTTATTTATTGAATTGGAATGAATCGAGATAAAAAGATTAGCGTCTGCTTTATTAGCAATATTCGCCCTGTCGTCTAAGCCGATAAACACATCTTGGGTGCGGGTATATACTATTTTCACATCCGGATGTTCGTTTGCAATGGATTGACCTGCCAACAGAGCAACGGCTAAATTAATATCTTTTTCATTCCCTTTTTTCCCTATCGCTCCCGGATCTTTTCCTCCGTGTCCGGGATCAATAACAAGCACAAAAGCGTTTGCCGGAATGGGATTCACAAAAACAATCCATAGAATTACGGTTAATATGTAATTAATCCTTGCCAAGAGATTTATTTTTTGTTATTTCGAAGGCAAATTTACGTTATTATTTTTAAATATTCATAAAATTTGCTTTATTTCTAAGAATGCAGCAGAATATATCGTCTGAATTTTTGAATTCTTTTTATCTTTGTGGGCTAAATTAAAGTATGGCACCGATAGAAATTATCAAAAAGTATTATCAGGAAGGGACTGAATTATATAAGATTTTACTTGAGCATAGTTTTTCAGTAATGGATAAGTCGTTATCTATTGCCCAAATACATCCGGAAATGCATTTGGACAAAACGTTTATTTATGAGGCGGCGATGTTGCACGATATTGGTATTTTTAAAACAGATGCCATAGAGATCTATTGTTATGGCAAATTTCCCTATATTTGCCATGGTTATTTGGGTAGCGATTTGCTAAGAGAAGAAGGATTTCCCCGCCATGCCTTGGTTTGTGAGCGGCATACCGGCACGGGGATAAGTTTGGAGAATATTATTAAGAACAATCTTCCGATTCCGAAACGTGATATGTTGCCGGAAAGTCAGGAAGAACAACTTATTTGTTTTGCTGATAAATTTTATTCAAAAACGCATCCTCAAAAAGAAAAATCGATCGATTCGATTCGAAAAAATCTTTCCAAACATGGAGAGGATTCGGTGAAAAAATTTAATAAGTGGTGCGAATTATTTATAGGTTAACTGTAACAACTGAATGGTAAAAATACCATATCTTATATGGATCATTGCATTTCTTCTGCTTTTTGCCGGACAAAAAGCAGAAGCGCAAGATGTTGTTCCCCCCGTTGCCCCCCACGGGCGGGAGATAACGCCTATCGATTCGATTGGCACAAACGTAATAAAGAGCGATTCAATATCCGTTGCGCCTGCTGATTCCACCAATAAAAATTCTCTCGACGCTCCGGTTTATATGACGGCAAAAGATTCCATGATAATGGTCATGGAGGGAGGAAATATGCTTTTATTGTATGGCTCCAGCACTTCCAAATACAAAGATATTAATTTGACTGCGGAACATATTGCAATGGATGCCGATAGCAGTAAGCTCTACGCTAAATTCGGATTGGATTCGGTTGGATCTAAGTTTGGATTCCCCGATTTTAAAAGCGGCGATCAGGAAACGGAAATGGAAGAACTCTGGTATAATTTCAAAACGAAAAAAATGTATGCCCGCAATGCAATTACCCAGCAAGGCGAAGGTTATATTACAGCCGGAATAGCAAAAAGGATGCCTGACGGTTGTTTCTATATGGAAAATGGAAAATATACGACTTGCGATAACCACGACGATCCTCATTTTTATTTTAATTTGACAAGGGCAAAATTCAAACCCGGAAAAAATACGGTCACAGGACCGGTTTATTTAGTGGTGGAAGATGTTCCTTTGCCGGTTGCTTTCCCGTTCTTTTTCTTTCCTGTCTCCAAAACCTATTCGTCCGGTATTTTGATGCCTACTTTTGGGGATGAAATGACGCGAGGATTCTCGTTGAAGGATGGCGGGTATTATTTTGCTTTAAGCGATTATGTCGATTTAGCCCTCACAGGCGAAATTTATTCCAAAGGTTCGTGGGGATTGTCGGCTGCTTCGAAATATAAAAAGATGTACAAATATTCCGGGAACTTTAATGCATCCTATTTAGTGACTATTACAGGAGACAAAGATTCAAAAAAATTACCTAATTCCGATTACAGTCAATCCCGCGACATGAAAGTAGCTTGGTCGCACACGCAGGATCCGAAAGCCAATCCTTTCGGAACATTTTCTGCTTCTATCAATTATACGACTTCTTCTTTTAACCGGAACAATCTGGGAGCCGGCACTACCTATAACGATATGACGGAAAATACGAAGGCTTCATCGGTCAGCTATTCGTATCATTCCCCGGTGCATCCGCTTTCAATCAGCACAGCGGCTTCCATCAATCAAACTTCCAGAGATTCTACGCTGTCGGTCTCTTTGCCGGATATGACCATATCTTTAACTGCCGTTTATCCGTTTAAACGGAAAGAGCAGGTAGGTTCAGAACGTTGGTATGAGAAAATTTATCTGAGTTATACAGGGACGATTAAAAATACGATCAATAATGTGAAAGAAGACCAATTTCTCAAAAAAAATATAATCAGGGATTGGAAAAACGGGATAAAACACTATATTCCGGTATCGGCTTCATTCAGCTTATTAAAATATGTCACGATAAGCACTTCATTTAATTACAATGAAAATTGGTATTCCAACCGTTCCACTTATAATTATGATTACGAAAGAAAAACCATTGTCCCTGTAGATACGGTTTACGGATTTTTCAGGGCTTACAGCTACTCGGGAAGCGTGGGCATGAATACCAAATTGTATGGCATGTATAAACCTTGGTCATTGTTTGGAAAATGGACAAAAGGCGTAGTAATTCGTCATGTTTTAACTCCTACCGTCAGTTTCAGCGGAGCGCCTGATTTTTCAGATCCGAAATATGGAATGTATCAAACGATTAAATACTTCGACACTTCGCCGATACGGCAACTCATACAGTTTAGACAACCTATCTATCAAAATCAGTTATATGGAGGTCCGGCGTCAGGACAAACAGGCGCTGTTAATTTTTCGTTAGACAATAATCTGGAGATGAAAGTTCCAATTGCCGGAACGGACTCTACCCGCAAAATCAGTCTTATTGATAATTTAGGGTTGGGAATGTCCTATAATTTTCTTGCCGATTCGATGAATTGGTCGAATTTAAATGCTTCGCTCCGTATCAAGCTATTTAAATCGACTATAAATTTGAGCGGAGTATTCGATACTTATACTTATGATCAAAGCGGCAGGCCTATCAATGTTCCCCGATGGAAAGCAGGCAAAGGAATCGGACGTTTTATGGGCACTTCCACTTCATATAGCTATACGTTTAACAATGACGTTGTTAAAAAATGGTTTGGCAAAGGAGGTAAAGATTCTTCAAATTCCGGAAAGACAGGCGATTTGTCAACAGATCAAGAGGGAATGGATGAAACAGAGGGAACGGATGAAAATACCGGAGCCGACGGAACCAAAGCGCACAAATCGCTATTGCAATCCAAAAAACAAGAGGGCAATTACGACTCCGACGGCTATCTTATCTTTACGATTCCATGGAGTTTATCCTTTAATTATTCTATCAGTATGGCTTACGACAGGCAAAATTTTAATACAGTCACCCGTGAATATCCGTATAAAATCAGCCAAACCTTAGGTTTTAACGGAAGTATTACGCCAACCAAAGCATGGCAGCTTTCGTTTAATGCAAGTTATGATTTTGATACTAAAAGTATTGCCAATATGTTTTGTTCCATTACCCGAAAAATGCACTGTTGGTCGATGAGCGCTTCTATCGTTCCTATCGGACCTTATCAGAATTACAGTTTCACTATTGCGGTTAATTCTTCGTTGCTACAAGATGTCAAATATCAACAGAGCAGCAACTACAGGGATGCGGTTAATTGGGGAAATTGATAACAATTATGAATTATAAATTATGAATTATGAATTATGAATTAAAATATGGATGTAAAGATTGAACAGTCGTGGAAAGAGCATTTGGCTTCAGAATTTGAAAAAACCTATTTTCGGACATTGACGGATTTTGTGAGGCAGGAATATGCTGCGCGACAAATTTATCCCAAAGGGAGCCTGATTTTTAATGCTTTTGATAAAACGCCTTTTGAACAGGTCAAAGTGGTTATTCTGGGACAAGATCCTTATCACGAGCCGGGGCAAGCGCACGGATTGTGTTTTTCGGTAAACGAAGGCATCGAGCTTCCCCCTTCGCTTCAAAACATTTATAAAGAAATGGAAGACGATTTGGGCATTTCCCCTAAGGCTTCGGGAAATTTGGAACGGTGGGCTGAACAAGGCGTTTTATTGTTGAACGCAACCTTAACCGTTCGGGCGCATCAAGCCGGATCTCACCAGCAGCGGGGGTGGGAAGAATTTACGGATGCTGTTATCCATCGCGTCGCCGAAGAAAAAGAACATGTCGTTTTTATCCTGTGGGGAGCCTACGCTCAAAGAAAAGGAGAATTCATCGATCCCTTCAAACATCGCATATTGAAATCGGCACACCCCTCCCCTCTTTCTGCTTATCGTGGTTTTTTCGGAAGCAAACCATTCAGCAAAACCAATCAATATCTGATTCAAACGGGGCAAACTACGATTCAGTGGTGAAGGGGAAATATTCGTTTTCTTTGTAGCAAATTGAGTTCGGGATAAGAAGTTTTTTTAATGTATTGATATTCTATTTACAATTTCGCCATAGGCGATTCATATCAATAGAAAACAGGTGCGATTTATCTATAAATATTATTTATTTTGTTTTTATTAAGAATAATCTCTATTTTTGTATTCAAAATTAGTAATGTATGGATGCTTTAAATATTGCTGAACCATTTGCTCGATCAATAAAGCGCAAGCAAACCGAAAGTGAAAAGTTATTATTTGAAAAAATATGGCAACATTCTATTTCGGGTGACGAATTTGTAAAAAAAACCCACGAACATTTGAAAAGTTTGTATGCAATGAGAAATCTATTATTCATTTTCACTTTTTCCCTTTTAGCCGGCTCATTAAACGCGCAAAACGGAAATAATCCGATTCAATTGAAAAATATTATCGAACGGAAATATGCCCCGAAAGGCGTGGAAGAAATGCGTTCAATGCCGGATGGAGAGTACTATACGATGTTGAGCGCCGATAGAAAATTAATCCTCAAATACGCTTATAAAACCGGCAAAGTTACCGATACTTTGTTTAATACGGCAACAGTCCGTGAAACCCGGTTGGATAATATCGAAGGATATTTGATCAGCAATACCGGTTACCGGATTTTGGTTTGGATAAATACAGAACCGATTTATCGCCGTTCCTGGAAGGCGGATGTGTATGACTACGACGTTCGGAGAAATTTTTTAAAACCGCTATCTAACAAGGAAGGAAAAATGATGATTCCTACTTTATCGCCCGACGGAAGAATGTGCGCCTATGTAAAAGACAATAATATCTGGTTGAAAAAATTCGATTATGATACCGAATCGCAGGTGACCAAAGACGGAGAACCCGGAAAAATCCTGAACGGAATAACCGATTGGGTTTATGAAGAAGAATTTGCTGTTACGAACCTGATGTCGTGGTCGGCTGATAGTAAATTTCTCGCTTTTGTGAAATCGGACGAATCGGCGGTTCCTACATATAGCTTCCAACGTTACGAAGGAAACCTTTATCCGGAAACGTATTCCTACAAATATCCAAAAGCGGGAGAGAACAATTCGATCGTGGGCGCTTATGCTTACAGCGTGGATACGAAGGATATTAAGAAAATGGATGTTCCGTTAGACAACGACGGTTACATTCCTGTGATACGTTTTACGGAAAATCCGGATCAATTGGCGGTCATGACTTTGAATCGGTCTCAAAATCAATTCAATATGTATTATGCCAATCCAAAATCGACTGTTGCCCGATTGGCTTTTCACGATGAGAATAAGTCATACATCGATCCCGATTGGATAGCCGCTATTTATTTTACGAAGGATAATTTTGTGTATGTCAGTGAAAAAAATGGATTTGCACATGCTTACTTATACACGATAAATGGCATTCAGGAACGGCAATTAACTTCCGGGAATTGGGATGTTACAGCGCTTTACGGTTATAATCCGGTAACAAAAACGGCGTATTATCAATCGGCGGAAGAAAGTCCGTTGCGCCGTTCGATCTATAAAATAGATGCCAAGGGCGTTAAAACCAAATTGTCTGCCCTTGCAGGAATCAATTCGGCGACATTCAGTAGTAATTTCCAATATTTTGTCAACACTTTTTCCAATACAACCACTCCGGCTGTTGTTTCTATCTGCGATGAAAAAGGGAAACAACTCATCGTGCTGAACGATAATTCCGATCTGAAAAATCTGCTCCAAACCCTCCGGTATCCGCAAAAAGAATTTTTTACTTTTACTACTTCTCAAGGCGATATTTTGAATGGCTGGATGATGAAACCGGTCAATTTCGACCCGAACCGGAAATATCCGGCGCTGATGATTCAATACAGCGGACCTGATTCGCAAGAGGTTTTAGACAGGTACAATATGGACTGGGATGTTTATTTAGCTTCACAAGGCTATGTTGTCGTTGCGATCGACGGACGCGGTACGGGCGCGCGAGGCGAAGCGTTCAGAAAATGTACGTACATGAATTTGGGAATTATCGAATCGGACGATCAAATTGCCGGCGCGCAATATTTAGGCAGCTTGCCTTACGTTGATAAAAACCGAATCGCTATTTGGGGCTGGAGCTATGGCGGATACAATGTCCTGATGGCTATGAGCCGCGGAAATGGCATATTTAAATCCGGAGTGGCAATTGCGCCGGTTACCGATTGGCGATTTTATGATTCGGTTTATGCCGAGCGATTTATGCGAACGCCCAAAGAAAATGAAAACGGATACAATATTTCATCGCCATTGAAATTGGCAAATAATTTGCAGGGACGATTGCTGCTGGTTCACGGAACAGCCGACGATAACGTGCATTTTCAAAATTCAATGTTATATACAAAAGCGTTGGAAGATGCCGGAAAACAGTTCGAAATGCAAGTATATCCCGATAAAAACCACAGTATCTTAGGAATAAATACACGGCTTCATCTCTACAACCGCATTATTGATTTTTTGAATAAAAATTTGTAAATGGAAGACTCGAAAGAGCGAATCCGGAAACCGGATTGGTTACGGGTGCATTTGGGAAACAACCGGCAATTCTCGATTACGGGAGCAATCGTATCGTCGCGGAATTTGCACACGATCTGTCAGAGCGGAAGATGTCCGAACTTGGGCGAGTGTTGGAATCAAGGCGCCGCTACGTTTATGATCGGAGGCGATATCTGCACGCGCTCATGCAAATTCTGCAATACGAAATCAGGGAAACCATTGCCGTTGGATCCGGAAGAACCGTTGCGAATTGCTCAATCAATCCGAGAATTGGGCTTGAAACACGCTGTGATTACTTCCGTCGATCGCGACGATTTACCGGATGCCGGCGCCGGACATTGGGCGGAGACGCTCCGTCAGATCAAAGCGTACAATCCTCAAACCACTTTGGAAGCATTAATTCCTGATTTTGGAGGAGATACGAAAAGTATAGCCGGTATAATTGCGACGGCGCCGGAAATTATCTCGCACAACATGGAAACCGTCCGGCGGTTGACTCCGACTGTGAGAAGCGTTGCCCGGTACGAGCGAAGCCTAAATGTTCTGAAACAAACCGGAGCATCGAATGTGTTCGCTAAAACCGGATTAATGCTCGGATTAGGCGAAACCGAAGCCGAAGTATTTGAATTGATGGAAGATGTTTTGGCTGCCGGCTGTTATTTCCTGTCTATCGGGCAATACTTGCAACCGTCGCGGAAAAATTTTCCGGTCGAAGAATATATTCATCCCGACGTATTTGAAAAATACAGGGAAAAAGCCTATTCTCTCGGCTTTCGACATGTGGAAAGTGGTCCATTGGTTCGCTCTTCGTATCGGTCGGGGGAATATTTGAAGTAATCCAAATATTCTTTCAGCTTGCTGCTCAAATAATAAGGTAAATTCAACAGTTTGAATGTTTTCCCATTAGGCGTTTTATGTTCTTCCAATTGAAATTTTCCGGCATAAAAACGCACTGCAAAATCAACTGTTGAAACATCAAGGTAATAGAGCAAAGAACGTAATTTTCCGCTTCTACCCGATTTCACTTCCACCGGAATCATAGTGCCGTTATAAGGATACATAAAATCAATTTCAGCTTCCGATTGTTTTTTGTCGCGCACCCAAAAATGTAACGAATTTAAAAAACTATAATTCGATGCCAATAATTCTTGTCCTACAATATGTTCTGCTATTTTTCCCCGATACAAATCGTTTAAATCCAGCGTGCCGAACAACTCCTTTTGCAATCCTGAGAAAAAATTTAACATTCCGGTATCCAATACTTGCAGTCGAGGCGACTTTTTTATATCGGGCAAAAAAGGGGATTCAGTTTGAGTGGTAGGAAAAACCAATTGCATAAGCATTGTTTTTTCCAATGTTCGCAGCACTTCTCCCATCTCTTTTGAGTTATAGGAAGAAGCGCCGAATCCTTGGAATTTAATTCTTCTTCCGGCTTCATAAAAAATAGAACGTATGGTATGTCTAAAAATCGATATTTGTCCGGAATTTTTTGCATATTTTTCCACATCGTCAAAATAAGGTATCAACAACGACTCATACACATTTTGCAATGCTGTTAAATCTTTATTTTTTGCATAGTTGGCAACAATTTCCGGCATTCCTCCGATTAACGTATAAGTATGAAAAAGGTTGATTAATTTTTCATGCGCAAAATCTTTTATTGGAACAGTGTTGTATTGTTTTAATGCCTGTTCTTCGTTTATTGCCGACAAAAATTCGGCAAACGATACCGGACGAACGGCACGATATTCTACCCGACCAACCGGAAAATTAATACTCCTTCCCAACAGGGTTTCAAGCAGCGAACCTGCTGCAATCACATGTAAATCAGGATAATCTTCATAAAAATAGCGAAGTAGCGCTACTGCTTCGGCGGATTGTTGGATTTCATCTATAAATAACAATGTATCAGCTATTTGTTCCGTTTTTTTATTGTATTGAAAAAAGATTGCCTGTACAACCGCATCAATTGAATGATAACGAATAAATAATTCTTTGTCAACGCTTCGTTCAAGATTCAGATAAATATATTGGCTGTATTCTGTTGAAAATTGTTCCACAATGGTAGTTTTGCCGGTCTGGCGAGCGCCCCGCAGGATAAGTGGTTTCCTGTTTTCCGACGTTTTCCATTCTTTTAATTCAGCTATGATTTTCCTTTTAAACATGACGATTTTTTATATTTTTTGTGGTGCAAAGATACAACATTTTTTCAAATTCACAAAGTCAGGGCATTTTTTCTCAAAAATGAACACAAAGTCAGGGCATTTTTTCTCATAAATGAACACAAAGTCAGGGCAATTTATCAACGACCGAATTATAGTATTCCACATTACGATAAAATATCGTATCTTTACGCCTTCAAAAGAGAGATATGCAAACCCGTTTAGCGCTGATTTTTTCTTTCATTCTCTGCTTGTTCGAAGGAAACGCTCAACAAACGCCTTCGGAAATCACATATAAGACATGGGATATCCATGCCTTACGTTATTATCCATTTGAGCAACCGGCAGATTCTTTTATGCAACAAGTCATTGGTAGAAAAGCGATTCCATATAAAGAAATTTTTACAAACCAGTATGAAAAAACCGCCGTTGACCTGACAATGAACATACAATACCTTGTCGATGGAATTGAACGTTCGGCAGAAAGCGGAAGTTTCCTTTTTAAATATGTGCTGTTGCCTTACACTGCATGGCTTAATTACGGTCGCCTCATCAGGGAAGATTCGCCCGATTTGAATTTAACGATATTTTTATCGGAACGCTATCTCAAAGGAAACAAGCAAACGCATTTTTCCATTCAAAGTCCGCTGGAATGGGTTGGAACAGAAAATATTCAATACTATCTGGAAGAATGGTTGGGAAAATTTGACCTGCAAAAAGACCGGAATAAAGTCTTGTTCTCCTCCATAAAAAGTCCATTAGCGAAAGACGCCGGAAAAACATACAACTATTTTTTTTCTTCCCAAACAAAAATCGACAGTATTCCGGTGTATGAAATCGTATTTTTCTCCCAAAATCCGGTAGAAAAAGCGTTTGAAGGATATTTGTATATATCCGAAAGCGATTTAAGTCTGGTAAAAGCAGTATTTACGCTGAATCCTTCCGTGAAAAAATCGCTGGCAAAATCGGTTCTGTTCACCCAAACGCCTTCAAAAAAAGAAACGCAGCTTACCGTAGGGGATGAAATGTCAACCGGTTTGCTGATCGAACAGACTCGCATCGGAAAAAAGAATCCGCAGGATTCAATTCCTTCCGATTTACTGACCCCTGCTCAAAAAGCAATACCGGGACTTATTGAAAAAGCCCATAATACGCGCGCTTATTCCAATCTGCAAGAAGGAATTATACTTTTATATACCGATCGTATCGGCATTTTTCATAATAATTTTGATTTAGGACCTATCACCCAAATGCTTAGTTACAATTTTATGGAAGGACTTCGTATGCGGGTGGGAGGACTGACTTCGCAAAAATTAAACGACCAACTTGCCGCCAGCGGATATCTGGCTTTCGGAACAAAAGACCGCCGCTGGAAATATCGCGGGGATATCATTTTCTCTCCCCGCCTGAAAGGGCAAATCCGGTTCACTTATGTGAATGATTTGAATATTCCCGGATACGATTGTCTGGAAGATAAGCGCGACCGATTCTATTATTCTTTGAACCAAGCGAATACAGCCAATATGTCGCTCCAGAAAATCGGACAGTTGAGTTGTGAAACGAATGAGTTTCTCCCGTTCTCTTTGAAATTAAACGCTAAATATACTTACGACCAACCCCTTGGAATTGTTAATTATGAAACGGTGAACAACGGCGTGCATACGACGATTAACAACATCACAACGACGGAAATAGGCGTTTCGTTCCGGTTTTCGCCTACCGAAAAACATCTTCGGGTCAAAGGGAAACGACTTGTTTTCCGCTCTTCGGAAATGGATTTCAGCTTGAATCACCGGATAGGAATCAAAGGAATATTCGGCTCTGATTTTAATTATCAGATTACCGACGCCAGCGCTTTCAAATCCTTCAAATTTCCATTGAGTAAAGGCTCGTTCGATGTCAGGCTTTCCGGAGGAAAAGTCTGGAATGCGGTTCCTTTTCCTTTATTGTTTATTCCGGAAGGAAATCAAAGCTATGTTTTTGAAAACGACAACTATAACCTCATGCGATTTTACGAATTTACCACCGACCGGTTTGTTGCCGGAAACGTTAATTTGCACCTGAACTGGTCGCCCGTTCAATTATTTTCGCCGAAGAGTAAACTTAAAACGCATTGGGGCATTAAAGCAATTTACGGACCGTTATCCGAAAAAAACGATCCGCTGTCGCATCCCGAACTGTTTGTTTTCAATCATGGCGTTGAAGCTTTGGGAGAAAAACCATACGCAGAGACGCATATCGGACTGTCGGGTATTCTCAAATATTTCAGAATTGATTACGTATATCGTTTGACTTACAGAAATAATTACCGGAATGCAGGCTCATTTTTCGTTTCAACTGCGATTAATCTTTAACCATTATATTTAATTATCAGCAATATAGCCATCCGCGTAAATCCGCATTATCCGCGTCATCTGCGTTCTTTTGAAACAGCCTCAAGGAGGCGACACATATTTTTTCGCTATTATTGTCAATTTTCCATAAATTTTCTTTTCAATCACAAAAAATATGTGTAATTTTGACGCTGGCAATACAAAATGTGCGAGAAAACAGTAAGCTTATATGAAAAAAGAAATAACGACAATAACACAAACAATAAAATGGAAAAACATTTAGAACAGGCGCTACGGCGTGAAAGACTTATGAAGCCAGAGACCATTCAAAAAAACGGAGCGGCGTTTAAAATATTTACGCTCATTGGGTTTATTGCGCTGTTTGGGTTTAGCGCAATGGCGCAGGGTGATTTTGTGATTAATTCATCTAATATTTTGACCGGTTATAATGGCGCTGGGGGCGATATTGTGATTCCTGATGGAGTTTTAGGCATCGGTTCAGGCGCTTTTATGAACAATCAAACCATTACTTCGGTAACAGTGCCAGCATCTGTGCAAAGTATCGAATATCAGGCTTTTTCTGGTTGTTCCTTAAAAACGATTACCTTTGCG
>Ga0123357_10003744_pt1 | contig 17570 bp, 14 predicted proteins | sample TergutEmb28metaG_FD_89873 | JGI IMG/M metagenome (GOLD analysis project Ga0123357, IMG submission 89873) | Embiratermes neotenicus P4 segment gut microbial communities from Petit-Saut dam, French Guiana - Emb289 P4 | ecosystem: Host-associated > Arthropoda: Insects > Digestive system > Gut ... | reverse complement strand
TCGGCCGCCCGCGTCGCTGCGCCGCCACGTGGTCAACCGTCACACGCGGTGCGCGTTCCCGGGGTGCGCCCGCCGCGCGATCGGATGCGATTTGGATCACTCGATCGCGTGGGAGGATGGCGGGACCACCAACGCCGCCAACCTCCTGCCCCTGTGCCGACGCCACCACACCCTCAAACACCAAGGCGGCTGGGGCCTCCGCATCGACCCCGACGTATCCGCCTGCTGGACCAGCCCCACCGGCCACGTCTACCACACCCCACCCACCACCCACCCCATCGACCACAGCGCCGACTTCGATCCCGCCGGCCTGCTCGTTGTCAAATCAACAGCCAACAACCCCACGACCAACCCGACCGCGCCAGCCGACCCCGACGAGCCGCCACCCTTCTAGACCACCGTCTGAACCACCACGGACCAGACACCGCGTTGACCACAAAATGTCGATCATTGCCGGTGCTACCATTAGCGTTGATATTCACACTTCGACCAGGAGTCCTCGTCGTGCTATCGAAAGAGCGTGTGCAAAGAGCTATTCGGTTCGACCATCCGGACCGTGTCCCAATGCTCTACTACAATAAGGACTTCGCCGAGTCGGACCTCATTATCGCCGAGGTGGTGCACCATTTCAACGGACCCGGCGAGGACCGCTCGGAATTCGGGTTCTCCTGGGATCGCCTCGACGGCACCATGGGCCAGCCCCGCGACACCCTGATCACGGACTGGGCCGATCTTGACTCGTATCGATTCCCGGACCCGGCCGATCCGACGCGCTTCCGCCTGGCGGACGAGAAGATGGCGGCCTACGGCCCGGACAAGTACTACGTCGCCAGCCTCTCCCTTTCCGGCTTCACCGTGATGAGCTTCCTGCGCGGCTTCGCGGACACGTTGATGGGCCTATACGAAGAGGAAACGGGCATCCAGCGGCTCGCGGACGGCGTGTTCGGGTTCGAGGAGGAGGTCATCCGGCGGGCCGCCGGCCGGGGTTTCTCAGCGGTCGGGTTCTTCGACGACTGGGGCACCCAGAACAATCTGATCATCTCACCGGACCTGTGGCGCGAGTTCTTCAAACCCTACTATCAACGACAGTTCGATCTTTGTCACCAACTTGGCTTGGACGTGTATTTTCATTGCTGCGGCCACATACAAAGCATCATCGGCGATTTCATTGAGCTCGGCGTGGACATCCTCAACGTCAGCCAGCCCAACGTGTTCGACATCGCGCAATTGGGCCAAGAGTTCGGCAGCCAGGTGTGCTTCATGTGCCCGGTCAGCTACCAAACCACCGCGCTAAGTGGGACCAAGGACGACATCTACGCCGCTGTCCGGACGCTGAAAGACAATTTGGCGCGCCCGGACGGCGGCCTTATCGGATACTTGGAGGAATACCACTCGATCGGCTTGTCCGATCAGAACTACGAATACTGCAAATCCGCCTGGCGGGAGATCGGGGTGTATTAGCCCGGTTCCCTGCTCGGGATGGGTCAGACACCCCGACAGACCTTCTAGGGGATAACCGGACGAGCGGCGGAGAGCTGGCCCAGTTGAGCCCGAGCCAGCTCGCTTCATCCTCTGCGCGAGTCACTATCGCCCCGCCCCAACTCGCTTATCGACACTCGCCGAACCGCCGACTCGGGTGGTCCGGGCGAGCCGTCAACCGACGAGGCTGGTGGCCAGCTCGGCCGCCGAGGCCGCGTCGGGGGCGTAGCCGTCGGCGCCGATGTCGTTGCAGAACCCCTGCGAGACCGGCGCCCCGCCGACCAGGATCTTGACCTGGTCGCGCAGCCCGGCGGCAGTGACCGACTTGACCACCTCGCCCTGCTGGCCCATCGTCGTGGTCAGCAGCGCGGACAGGCAGATCAGATCCGGGTGGTGCTCGCCGATGGCCTCGACGAACTTCTGGTCGGACACGTCGACGCCGAGATCGATCACCTCGAAGCCGGAGCCCTCCAGCATCATCTTGACCAGGTTCTTGCCGATGTCGTGCAAGTCGCCCTTGACGGTGCCGATCACCGCTCTGCCCCGGGCCTCGACGCCGGCCTCGATCAGCTTGGGCTTGAGGACCTCAGTCCCCTTGTTCAGCGCACGCGCCGCGATCAACACCTCGGGCACGAACACTTCGTTGTTCTTGAAGCGGGCGCCGAGAATGCCCATGCCTTTGAGCAGTCCCTCGTCGAGCAGCTGTTGCGCCGGAACGCCCTCCGCCAGGCCGCTCTCGATCAACGCCACAACGTCCTTCGCCCGTCCTTTCTGCACGGCCTCGGACAATTCCTCCAACGTCGACATTGTCGTCCTCGTTCCTTTCGCGCTCTCGCGCCTTATAGGTCGTATTTCTTGGGGTCGAACGCCGCCGAGTCGGCCATCTCCGCCGTCAGTTCCTCGGCGGTCTCGGGCAGGCCCTCCGCCGCCACGGACAAGATATCCAACCAGGTCTCCTCCCGGTCATCCAGCAGCAAATCCCCGCTCTGGCGCGCTTTGCGTAGCTCCGCCAAGGCCAACCCGGCGGCCAGCTTGCCGCGCTCATAGTCGCCCTCGACGCGCACCAGCTCGCCCGCGATGGCCAGCGCCACATCTGGGCGCAGCACGTACGCCTGCGGGTCGAGCCGAGAGTCGGAGTCGGCGTGCAGGTCGCGCAGCAGCAGGGCGGTGTCCCGGCCCCGCTCACTCGCCTGGTTGACCAGCCGGCAGTCGTAAGCCAGCTGTTCGAAGCCCACCGTCGGCGCCGCCCCGGCGAGCAGCTTGATGTTTTGAATCGACTCGTTGCTCCACAGATCGGCCACGCACATCGCGATGTTGCCGACCGGGGACAAGTGCGCGCCCGCGGACGCGCGGCCCTCCAGCGACACCGGAGTGCCGGTGATCGCCTTGACGTACACCCCTTCGTAGCCGCAGTCCTTGTGCGGCCCGGTCGCACCGCACTCGACGGCCACCAGGGAGCGCACCGCGGACACAACCCGGACGGTGGCCGCGAACACCTTGGGAATGTAATTCCGCTCGGCGAGCACCATCGCGGTGTTGGCGAACCCGCAGGCGGTGTCACCGGAGGCGACCACGCCTCGCTTCGCCGCGATGTCACAGATGGAGGTCCACAACCGCTCCATGTCCCGCGTGCCCAGCACGCTCAGCGCGAACACCGACCTCGGCAGGTCGCAGTACATCACCGCCTCGTCGTGGACCTCTTTGCCACCCACGGACTCGATCGCCAGCAGCTCGGCCCCGGCCTCGGCGCAGCCCTCGAACGTGGCCATGACGTTGTCCCAGTGCTGACCGTGCCACATGTGCTCCAGGTCGCGGCCCTCGCGGATGTCCACCGGGGTGATCCGCACCGCGGCCTTCACGCCGTGCTTCTGCTCGTGCTCGGCGATCACCTCCACCACCGTGCGGCACACCTGCTCGCCCCAGGCGGGGTTGAACGTCATCGGCGGCAACAGCTCGATTTCCGCGACGAACCCGGGCACGCGAAGCTCGGCCGCCCGCTGGCAGACCCCGGTCATGATCTCGCGATAGTTGTCGATCACCTCACCCATCGTGTCCTGGGTGACCAGCATCGGCGGAAGCGTGAAATTGATCTCCGGGTAGACGACGCCACCACCGATGGCGAGGCCAGCCCGCGTCGTCACCGGGCGCCGGGCCTGCCCGAACACGAACTCATCGGCATCCTGATACGCCAACGGACCCATCGACCTGACGCGCACCTGGTCCACCTCCACTTGATCGCTTGTGCTCTGCCGTCACCGACCGCCGCCGGCCGGCCTCATCGAAGATGACACTGCCCGACCCCAACCGAACCCGCTAGAAGAACCTTGCGATCATTCGCACCTTCTTACGGACCTTGCCCGCGGACCCCACCGTCGCGATCGTCCCGGCGCGCCGGCCGGCGCTACCATCAGCGGCGGGCCACGTCGGCGGGTCGCCCACCGCTGCTCGCCGCGGCACAGTCCTCGCCGCATCACCTTCCCCGCCCCGCCACCGGTTCCCCAGGAGGATCGATGAACAGCAAAGAGCGCTACCTGAATCTCCTCGCCGGCGAACCCGTGGACTTCATCCCCCGAATCCCCATCCTGATGCGATTCGCCGCCGAATACATCGGCTCGGACTGGGGCCAGTTCGCCGCCGACCACCGCGTGATGACCAAGGCCAACGTCGTCTGCAACGAATACTTCGGCATCGACCAGATGAACACGATGAGCGACCCGTTCCGGGAGACCGAAGGGTTCGGCGCGAAGGTCAGCTACTCCCCCGATCACGGCGTGCGCATCGATCGGCCGCCACTGGCCGACGGCGTGGACCTGTCCCTGCTCAAGAAACCCGATCCGGAGACCTCGACCCGGATGCGCGACCGCATGGACGCGTTGCGCTTCTACCTGGCCCACTACCGCGACACCCACTCCATCATGGGCTGGGTCGAGGGCCCGGCCGCCGAGGCCGCCGACATCCGCGGCGTCGAGGATTTCTTCATCGGGCTGCTCACCGAGCCGGAGGACATCGCCGCGCTGATGGATGTCGCGCTGGACAACGCCATCACCTACGCGCTGGCCCAGATCGCGCTGGGGGTGGACACCATCGGCATCGGCGACGCGGTGGCCAGCCAGGTCTCGCCCGAGCTGTATGAGGAGTTCATCCTTCCCCGCGAGCGCAAGCTGGTCGACGCGATCAAGGGGGCCGGCGCCATCGCGCGCATGCACATCTGCGGCAACATCACCCATCTGCTTCCCGGCCTGGCCACCCTGGGCCTGGACATTGTCGACGTCGACTACCTGGTGGACATGAAGACGGCGCGGAAGGTCCTCGGTGACCGGGTGGTGCTCGGCGGCAACCTCGACCCGGTGGCCGACGTCTTGCAAAGCAACCCAGCCGCGATCCGGGAGAAGCTCAAGATCGCTCGGGACGAGGCGGGGCCGCGGTTCATCGTGAACGCCGGCTGCGAGATCCCGTCCCCGACCCCGCCGGAGAACCTCAAAGCGCTGTGCGAGCCACTGACCTGGGACGACTGACCCACGGGGTGGCGGGCATCGGGTCCCGCTGACCGCCACCCCGTGATCTCTCCCGCAATCTCCTCATGATCATGCGAATGCGCCAAATCTATGCGCAAAAACGCTTGATCATGACGGGGATCGGGCGGCTCATTCGAGCAAATAGCACCCGGTGTAGGTGATGGTGTTCGGCCCGTAGTAGTAGCCAAGGTCGTTGTCCGCGCAGGTGTCCGAGACGATCAGCCCGAACGCCTCCATCGACTGCACCATCTGATCCGGGTACCGGCAGGACGAATCGGGATAGGTGCATTCCTCCGGCGCGCAGACCGCGCACGCGCCATTGCCGAGCGCCAGCATGTTCGGGTAGCGCCCCCAGAGCTCGTCGCGGAACTCGATGAGCCGCCGCTGCTGCTCCTCGCCGGGGGCCATCATGCCCTCGTAGTCATACGGGTCCTCGAGCTCGCCGGTGGTCTGCAAGATCAGGCCGCAGCGATAGCGCGCGAGCACGCGCCGCGAGTCGTCCAACGTCCCGCAGCCCGGCGGGCAGGACCAAGACCGGCCATAGGAGTGGCACCGGTCGGCCGCGCACATGTCGCGCACCTCGTCGCGGACCCTCAATTTGGCCGGGTCCATCAGCGCGGCGTGCGAGAAACCGAACTCCAGCGCCTCGGCGACCAGCGCGGACCGCAGCGGCGCGGGCGGCTCGGGCTGGGTCGGTTCAGGCTGGGACGACGGGTCAGGCTGGGACGACGGGTCAGGCCGAGCGGGCGGGTCAACGCGGGCGGGCTGGTCGGGTTGGGTCGGCTCAGTCATCGGGCTCCTCCCGGAACGCCATCTGCTCTATGTATTGCGTCATGAAGACGGGGTGGGTGGCCAGCTGGACCTCCACGGCCGCCGCAGCACGGCGCTCCGCCTCCCGGCGCGCGGCGCGCGACAGGGTGAGCAGGACCGCGCCGGTCAGCGCGGTGTTGCCGGCCGGCTCGGACTTGGCGACCAGATCGACGGGAATGAGCCCGATGCCGCCGGCCTGCTCCGGCGAGATGTAGCTGCCGAAGCCGCCGGCCAGCTGCAACGCCACCAGGTCGGCCGCATCCAGCCCGGACTCGGCCAGCATGGTGTCGATGCCAGCCGCGATCGCGGCCTTGGCGAGCTGCAGTTTGCGCACGTCGGCCTGGGTGACGGCGATGCCGCTCGCGCCGATGGCGACGGATTCGCCGTCCATCGCCCCGGTCTCGTCCACGACGCCAAGATCCAAGAACGCGTCCACGGCGTTGATCAAACCGGTGCCGCACAGCCCCTTGGGGCGTTTGCGCTCGATGGTGGAGAACTCCAGCCGCCCCGCCGCGGCCCACACGTCGTCGATCGCGCCGGGCAGCGCCGGCATCCCCGCGGAGATCTCCGCGCCCTCGAACGCCGGCCCGGCGGCGGTGGAGCAGCACCACAACCGGCCGTTCGCCGCCAGCGCCATCTCACCGTTCGTGCCCACGTCCACCAGCAGCTCGCCGCGCCCTTGATCACCCAGCCGGGTGGCGAGCACCCCGCACACGATGTCCGGTCCCACGTAGGTGGAGATGCCCGGTGGCAGGTACAGCTCCGCGTCGGTGAGGCCGGCGAACAGCTCCGCCGCCGGAATCGTGTGCCCGAACAGCGTGTCCGGGGTGAACGGGAACACTCCCAACGACGCGACTGGGCGGCCGGTCAACAAATGCAGCATGGTGGTGTTGCCGGTCACGGTGATCCGCTCGATGTCGCCGGGGCGGGCGCCGGCGCGCCCCAGCGCCTCGGCGAGCATCGCGTCAAGCTGGTCCACGATGAGCGCCCGCAGCGCCGCCACCCCCACCCGCGAGGCCGCGTCGATCCGGCTCAACACGTCCGCGCCGTGCGCGACCTGGTGGTTGAGCGCGCTGACGTCGGCGAGCCGCTCCCGGTCGCCCAGCCGGAACAGCAGCACCGTGACGGTCGTGGTGCCGATGTCGATCGCGCAGCCGAGCCGCCGCGGCGAGCGCCCGTCGTAGGTGACCAGGTCGAGGTCGGTGTCCGCGACCACCACTCCCTCGATCGACGACGCCATGATCGTCACTTCGCCGCTGATGCGCGCCAGGCACGCCAGGCGGAATTCGTAACCGGGCAGCGCCAGCTCTTGCCGGCCATGAACGGCCCGCGCCAACAGCGCGGCTTCCACCTGGTCCGGCGGCTCGGCGGCGCCGGCGAGGTACACCCCGCACCTGCCGCAGCTGTGCCGGCCGCGACAGGGCATCGGCAAATGATGCCCCCCGGCGGCGAGCGCGTCCGCGAGCAGACCGCTCTCGGTGGGCGAGACCTTATCCATGGTCGGCTCCGTTGTGTTCCCGGCGGAACTGCGTCGGCGACACGCCAACCGCCTTGGTGAATACCTTGGTGAAATAGCTCTGGTCCGAAAAACCCGTCTCGGCGGCGATATCCGCCACACTCAGCCGCGTGCCGGCGAGCAGGTCTTTGCTCTTGTCCACCCGGATTTTCCGCACATACGCGGTCAGGCTCATCCCCATCTCCGCGGAGAACACCGCGCTCAAATAGCTGGGCGACAGCCACACCTGACGGGCGACCTCGGCCAAGGTGATGCGCTCGGCATAGTGGACGCGCACATAGCTGATGACTTGATGCAGCGCGTTGGCGTGCCGGAACTGGGAGAAGTCGAACACGTAGCCGACGAACCGCTCGAAGGCCAGGACCAGGAACGCCGACAACTCGTGGACGGTCCGCAGGCCGGCCAGCCGCCGATCCATAGCGCTCTTCTCACCGAAGATCGACTGGGCGTCCGCGCCGCCCTCAATAGTGGCGCGCGAGAACACGGTGATCAGCTCAGTGGCCCCTTGGCGCAGCTTCGGGAAATCCCGGTTGCACGACAGGTACAGCGCGGCGAGCAAATCGTTGATCAATTCAGCGGCGCCGGCTCGGTCGCCACGCCGGATCATGCCGACCAGGCGCTGCTCCAACTCGACCGGGTAGGGCTGCGGCGGCGCGCCCGGCTCAGTCTCCGCTGCCGCCGGCGCAGGCGCGCCGGCCTCACCGACCGGTTGGGCGGGCGCCAACGCGCGCGCCAGGGCCTGCTGCACCCGGGCCAGCGAATTGACCTCGGCCGGGGTGCGACTGGACAACCCGGCGACCCGACGCCCCATCTCGGGGTTGAGATCGTCCAACAGGTCGTCCATCGATCCCATGACGACCGGTCCGGCGACAATGCCGTAGACCGGGGTGTCCGCGTCATAGACCAGCGCCGCGATGAACACCAGACTGGCCGGGCAGAAGTAGATGTAGTGCCCGCCCCAACGCTCGGCCTCATAACAGCCGAAGCGGTTCGCGACTTGGGGCTCGCAACCGCCGTCGACAGCTTTGGGGCACCGTTCGCAGAACGACTGCCCGCACGGGTCGGGCACCGCCCGCTCGGAATAGTCGAACACCACTGAGCAGACGCCAGTCACCGCCGCCCAGTCGGCGGCGGCTTTGCGCACCTGATCAGTCAGGCTCTCCACAGCAGCATCCAGACCGGGACCGGGCCGTTAGCTGCCCTGCGGGACGGATTCGCGCCGTTCGGCGGCCCGGCGGGGCAGGAACACCAGCGCCAACAGCGCGCAGGCCACCGCGATCGCCGCGCAGATCCACATCATCTGCCCCATGCCGTGCACGAACGCGTTCTGCACCATCAGCGCCAACGACCCGGCGCCGGGCTGCCCGCTCGCCGCCGCCTGCTGGGCCACGGTCATCCCGCCGACGACGCTGCTGCGGACCGCGCGCGCGGCCTCCACCGGCAGCCCAGTCAGGTGGAGCCGGCTGTGGTAGCCGGCGCTGAGCACGGTGCCGAGGATGGCGACCCCGATGGTGGCCCCCACCTGCCGGAACGCGCTGATCACCGCCGCGCCACCGCTGGAGTGATCCTTGCTGAGCGCGCCGAGCGCGGCGTTCGTCGCCGTCGGCATGGCCAGCCCCAGGCCCATGCCGCCGACCACCAGCCAGAACGCGATGAACCCGTAGTCGGTCCGCAAGTGTGTGAAGGTGCCGATCACCACGCCAGCTGCCATGATCAGGAACCCGATGGTCACCAACACCTTGATGCTCACCCGCGGGCCGTGGTCCGGGTCGGGCGCGCTTTGGTAGTAGGCGGCTGCGATCATCCCGACGATCATGCCGCCGATGAACGGCAACAGCCGCAAGCCGCAGGACAGCGCGCTGTACTCACGGACCGCCTGCAGGTACTGGGGCAGGGCGAACAGCATCCCGAACATCACGAAGCTGACCAGCGTGGTCAGGATCGTCCCCCAGGTGAACCCCGCGAACCGGAACAGCACCAGGTCCACCAGCGGCTGCCGAGCGGACGCCCCGGACCCCTTCGGCACCCTCGGCGCCGCCGCGCCGCTGTCCCCCGCGCCGCTGTCCCCCGCGCCAGCGGGCGCCGCGCTGTCCTCCGCCGTCCCGCCCGTTCCCGCCTTGCGGGTGAGCAACCGCTCCCAATAGAGGAAGCCGGCCAGCACCACGGCGCCGGCGATCATCGTGGACAACGCGGTGGCCGAGCCCCAGCCGTTCTCGCCGGCGTCGATGAACCCGTAGGTCAGGCCGGCCAGGCCCAGCGAGGAGGCGACGATGCCGCCCGGGTCGAGTCGGAGCCGCTGCGAGCTCCCGGACTCGGGCAGCCACGCGGTGACCGCCGCGATGGCCAGCACCACCACTGGCACGTTGATCAAAAAGACGGAGCCCCACCAGAAGCTGTCCAGCAGCCATCCACCTAGCACCGGGCCGAGCGGGTAGGCGACGAAGGTGGCGCCCATCATCACCGCGAGCGCCTTGGGCCGTTCCTTGGCGGTGAACAGCACCGGCACAATCGAAAGCGCCAGCGGGATGATCGCCGCCGCGCCGAGACCGAGGATGGCGCGGAAAGTGATCAGCATGCCCACCGTGCCGGAATAGGCGCAGGCCGCCGAGCTGGCCCCGAACACCACTAGGGAGACGAGCAGCACCTTCTTGCGGCCGAGACGGTCGCCGAGCAGACCGGCGGGCAGCATCACCGCGGCCAGCACCAAGCTGTAGGCGTCGGAGATCCATTGCAGGTCGGAGTTCGAGGCGTGCAGGTCTGCCGCCAGCTTCGGCAGCGCCAGGTTCAGCACGGTCAGGTCAAGTCCGACGACCAGCACGCTGGCGGCGATCGCGATGAGCGACCACCACCGCTTGCGCGCCGAAGGCAGTCGGAGCACCGCGGGCGCGGCCGGCGCGGAAGGGGAAGCCATCGTTGACACCTGCCTATTCGATCACTGACCGGGCCGTCTTCACCAGCCACCAGGCCAACCCGGGCGGCACCGCAGAGCGGTCCACAGGAGATTGTTCCCGATCGGAACCGCGCGCGGGGCGACACCATTCTCCGGGTCCAGCTCGCGATCACCGGGCGAAGGTGAGATCCTCACTCAGGTGAGCCACGCGCTGGAGATCGTCACCCTGGGTGTGATCGTCGCGGTGGGCGCGGGCTTGGCGCGCCGGTTCGGGTGGTCGGCACCGCTGGAACTGGTCATCGTCGGCGTCATCGTCTCGTTCATCCCGGGCGTGCCCGAGATCGAACTGGACCCGCACGTGGTGATCGTCGGGTTGCTGCCGCCGCTGCTGTTCGCCGCCGCCATCCACACCCCGCTAGTGAGCTTCCGCGCCGAACGGGACGCGATCTTGCTGTTGGCCGTCGGCTGCGTCGCGTTCACCACCGTGACGGTCGGTTTGATCGCCTGGTGGGTGGTGCCGTCGGCGACGCTGGCCGCGGGTCTGGCGCTCGGCGCGGTGGTCGCCCCGCCAGACGCGGTGGCCGCGACGGCGATCGCCCGACGCATCGGGATGCCGCGTCGGCTGGTCACCATCTTGGAGGGCGAGAGCCTGATCAACGACGCCACGGCGCTGGTGGCGGTCGGCACCGCGACCAGCGCGATCACGGCGGCGGTCGACCCCGGGCGGGTTGTCGCCACGTTTGTGCTCGCCGCGGGCGGGGGGTTGCTGATCGGCTGGGCGGTGGCGCGGATCCTGATCGCGATCCGTCGGCACATCACCGACCCGGTGCTGGACACGACGCTCTCCCTCGTCGCGCCGTATCTGGCGTTCCTTCCCGCGGAGGCGATTCACTCCTCCGGGGTGCTGGCGGTGGTGGTGAGCGGGCTGCTGCTCGGGCACGCCGCGCCGGTGGTGCAGACGGCCGCGTCCCGCATCGCGGTTGCCACCAACTGGCGGACCGCGCAATTCCTGCTCGAGAACGTGGTGTTCTTGCTGATCGGCCTGCAGCTGCGGGGTATCGCGCAGGGCGTGGGGCAGGAGCGCCTGCCGGTCGCGACCATCGTGGGGACCTGCCTGGCCATGCTGGTCGCGACGATCGCGTTCCGGTTCGTGTGGGTGTTCGGCTGCACCGGCATCTACCACTTGGTGGCGCGCGAGCAAGCGTGGAGCTGGCAGGAGTCGGCCGTGGTGTCCTGGGCCGGCATGCGCGGCGTGGTCACCTTGGGCGCGGTGTTCCTTTTGCCTGCGCAGACGCCCAATCGCGACCTGTTCCGGGTCGCCGCGTTCGCCGTGGTGGTCGGCACGTTGCTCATCCACGGCTCGACGCTGCCGTGGCTGGTGCGCCGGCTGCGGATGCCCTCGCCCAACGCTGCCGAGGACGCGTTCCGCGCCGCCGAGATCCTCACCGAGGCGAACCGGGCGGGGCTGGCAGCGCTGGACGAGGCGCGCACCGACGAGGACTCCCTGGCCGTGGTTCGGCAGCTGCGCGAGCAGGCCCGCCGTCGCGACGCCGCCGCGTGGGAGCAAGTGGGCCATCCGAGCGCGCACCGCGAGCCGCCCTCGGCCACCTACCGGCGGCTGCGCCGGGTGATGATCGACGCCGAGCGCCGGTCCATCCTCGACGCGCGTGACGCGGGCCAGGTTGACGATGAGGTGCTGCGCTTCGCGATGGCGGAGGTGGACCGGGAGGAGGCGCAGCTGGACCGCGTCGAGGACGTGCAGATGCGCGTGGACGAGCACCTGCTCGCCGCGCCGCCGCCGGACCCCGACGCCTGCGACGACCTGCGCGACGCCCCCCCGGTCATCCCGGCGCGCACCCCCGGCGAGTGCGAGGACTGCCTGCGCGAGCACAGCAGCTGGGTGCATCTGCGGATGTGCCTGACCTGCGGGCGCGTCGGCTGCTGCGAAGCCTCGCCGCGCCGCCACGCCATCGAACACTTCCACGAGTCCGGGCACCCGGTGATGCGCAGCATCGAGCCGGGCGAGACGTGGCGCTGGTGCTACCGGCACGAGCAGCGCGACGGGGCCTGACCCCGCGCGCGCCGCTCCGCGCGCGCCGATCCGGGCGCGACAGGGCCAGCGGCCCCGGTCTTGCTGACGTTCCAGTGCCGGGGACCCGGCACCGCTCACGGCAGCCGTTGGGCCAAAATCCGCGAGGTGGGATCTGCCCAGGCGTGCGCGGTACGCTGACTACATGCGTGGGACAACCACCTCGATGATGGGAGATCGCGGCCGACTCGTTATCCCCGCAGAACTGCGTCAGCGCTACGGTTTGGCCGCCGGCACACCGGTGGCGCTTGTCGAAACCGAGCAGGGGTTGGTGCTCATGACCCGCGAGCAGCTCAAGCGTTATGTGCAGGCGGACTGCGCCGGTCGCGGCCTGGTGGACGCTCTGCTGGAGGACCGTCGCCGGGAAGCCGAGACGGACGTGCGGTGATCGTGTTGGACGCCTCCGCCGCGTTGGCCTTCCTCAGCGGCGAACCCGGCTCGGACGAGGTTGAGCGAGCCCTCGAGGCTGGTCCCACCGCATGCTCGGCCGCCGATTGGTCCGAGGTCGCGCAGAAGATCCTGGCGGCGGGGCGCGACTGGGACGCCGCCGCGAGCCTGCTGCGCAGCTACGGGCTCAGCGTTGAGCCAGTGACCGTCGATGACGCCGAATGGGCCGCTCGCGATTGGCTCGAGCACCGTCATCTGAGCCTGGGGGACCGGCTGTGCCTCGCCCTGGCGCGCCGGTTGGGCGCGGACGCGCTTACCGCCGACCATGCCTGGGGCGACGCGCCGGGCGTCCGCCAGCTCCGCCGCTGACGCCGCGCCGGTGAACCAGGGCGGGCGCACCGACACCGGTGATGGCCCAGTGTCGCGTGCCCCGGCGCCGACGACCCGACCGGTTGTGCCCGCCTGGGTCGATCCGGGCGGTGTGCGACTGATGATGCGCTGATGATGGACTGATGATGTCGGTGAAAACGCAGGAATGCCGCGTTTTCGCCGACATCATCAGCGCAGCCGGGGCGGCGGCAGCGGAGCCGGGATCGCTGACACCGGGCCGCCCCACGCCGTGCCCCACCCGCCGGCGCGGGAAGCGGCCCGCGTTCCGGGGTGGCGGCCGGGTGCCCCGGCGTAGAGTCCGGGCCCATGGTTGATTGCTCGCTTCAGCTCGCCGAACTCGATCAGATCCGCGCCCGGTTCGCCGCCGACAAGGTGGCGCGACTGGCGCAGAACGCGGTGACCAGCACGGACGTCGACGCCATCGCCTTGGACCGCGCCGTGGTGAACGCCATCGACACGTCGATGAGCGACCAGCTGGACCGTTGGCCGGTGACCAACCAGATGAAGTCCGGCCGGTGCTGGCTGTTCGCCGGGCTGAACCTGCTCAAACAGCACCTGATCGGCAGCCTCAAAGTCGAGAATTTCGAGTTCTCGCAGAACTACCTGCACTTCTGGGACAAGCTGGAGAAGGCCAACTGGTTCCTGACCTCGATGATCGAGTTGGCGGAGCGGGACATCGACGACCGCACGGTGGCCCGGCTGCTGGCCGACCCGATCGGCGACGGCGGCCAATGGGACATGTTCGTCTCGCTGGTGCTCAAGTACGGTGTGGTGCCGAAGTACGCGATGCCGGAGACCGAGTCGTCGTCCAACACCCGCGCGATGAACTCCGCCCTGGCCATGTTGCTCCGCCGCGCCGCTGGCAAGCTCCGCGCCGCAGTCGCCGACGGTGACGATCCCGACCCGCTGCGCCGACAGTTCGTCGCGGACGTCTACCGGGTGCTGTCGATCCACCTGGGCACTCCGCCGGAGAAGTTCGTCTGGCAGTGGCGCGACAAGGACAAGGCCTTCACCCGCGACGGGGAACTGACCCCGCTGGCCTTCGCCGAGCGGTATGTCGCCACCGACCTCACCAAGTACGCCTGCGTGGTCAACGACCCCCGCCCGAGCTCGCCATTCGGTTCGGTGCTCACCGTCGACCACCTCGGCAACGTCGTCGGCGGCCGGCAGGTGCGCTATCTGAACGCGCCCGCGCAGGACCTCAAGGACCTGGTCAAGAAAGCGGTGCTGGACGGGCGCGTGGTCTGGTTCGGCTGCGACGTCGCCAAGCAGTACGACCGCACCCGCGGGCTGTGGGACGCCGGCCTGCACGACTACGAGAGCGTCTACGGCGTCGAGCTGGGCATGACCAAGGCCGAGCGGATCCTGCTCGGGGAATCGGTGATGACACACGCGATGGTCATCACCGGAGTCGACCTGGTGGACGGCGTGGCCCGCCGCTACCGGGTGGAGAACTCCTGGGGCGACGAGACCGCCGACAAGGGCTATTTCACCATGAACGACTCCTGGTTCGACGAGTACGTGCTCGAGGTGGCGGTGCCGATCGCCGACCTGCCCGAGGCGATGGCGGCCCAGCTGGACCAGGAGCCGATCGTGCTGCCGCTGTGGGACCCGATGGGCGCGCTGGCCGGATCACCGCGCTGACCGCCAGCGCGATTGGGTCGCCCAATCCCCGCCCGAACCGCGTCGGATCCCGAGCAGAAGGACAGCGACATGACCGATCCCTACCCACCGGTCGGCCAGGTCCGTCCGGTGGACGGCGACAAGCCGATCAGCGCCGCCACGATGGACCAGAGCGTCGCCTCTTGGTCCATTGGCTTCACCGACGCCGTCAAGGGCTTCGACATCAGGGACTGGCAGAAGCGGGCCGTCAAGACTCTCGCGCCCGCGCTGCTCGGCGGTCAAGCCCATCGCGGGGTGACGGTGGACGCCGTGGTCGCCCGCGACGACGCGGTGCGCCTGACGTTTCCCGTTTTCATCGATGACGATCCGACGCCGGCCAGCCAGGCCGGCGGCAAAGTGAAGTTCAACGGCAAGGCGCAGCTGGGCATGATCGCGATCACGCGACGACTCCTCGCGTTCGCTCACCTCCGGCGCGGACCGCTGCTCACCGCCGGCGGATGGGACCTCGGCCACGTGCGTGCCCTCAACGCCCTTGAGTTCAAAATCTCGCGACTATCAATAAGCTCGGCTGGCCCTGGCTACGAGGCGCTTGGCCAAGGACCGGACGGCGAGCCGGCCCGGCTCGTCTTCCGGGTCGCGCTTGTCCCAGCCGGCGGTGAGGGGAAGTTCACCCCCCGCCTGCGCGCGGCGCTTGGCCTATCCACCGGCTGACACCGCCGCCGGCTGGCCCCGCCGCCGCCAAACCCTTGAGCTGGCGGCGGAGCACGCCTATGACGGGTTCAGGCCCCGGTATCCGACGACCGCGCTGACCACGGCGACGACCACCACGACGGCGGTCGCGACCACCGCCCGTGCGGTGAACCGCTCCTCCAGCCGCGTCCCGTAGCGCTGCCGCGACGGCGCGGCCACCAACGCCCCGACGAAGGGAGTGACCGCCAGGCCCCAGGTGGCGAGATCGGTGAAGTTCACGAAGATCCGGAATCCGCGCCGGTAACCTGCGCTCCACCAGAACTCATCCACCACGGTGAGTGCCACCACCGCGATCAGCACCACGCTGGTGAGCATCTTGGCGGCGTCCCCCGGCCGGCCCACCAGCCCCGACGCGACCGCCAAGACCGCGCCGCACAGCGCCAGCCCTGCGCCCAGCCACACAAACTTCGCCGCTGGCCCGTCGATCATGAGCAGCGCCGCGTGCCCCGCCAACACGAGGCCGCAGCTGGCCGACACCCAGGCCACCACCGACATCCCAGTGAACGGGTCGCCGGTCGTGGCACGCGGCGAGGCGCCAGCCACCGCCGCGAACAGACCGGCCAGGACGGCCACTATCAGGACGGCGGCGGCCCACGCCTTGATTTGCAGGACGCTGAACGGCCCGGACTCGGTGACCGTCGTCGCCGCCGCTGCCGCGAGCAGCGCGCAGTGACCGCACGCGGCCCAGCTCACCGCCCGGCCGCCCGCCACCACGCGCGCGGCCAGAATGATGGCCACCAACCCTGAGCCCGCCCAGACCCAGTACCCGCCCAGTCCGCCAGCGGCGCTGGCACGGGTCCACGCCTCGCCGCCGAACAGGTGCGGAAAGGCCTTCAGCGGGAAGGTCCCTCCGGAATCGCTCCACTTGTTCCAGACGATCGGGTAGATCATCAGACAGCCCAGGACCGTCAGGCCGACCGCCGCGAACCGGGACGCCGCAGGCGCTCCGTCCGCCGTCGCGTTCCTCGGGGCCGCGGCAATCCTCACGATGCTCGTGGCCGGATACGACAAGTTGCGCATTCAGCGATTCTCCTCGCGCGCGAAGCTCCCTGGCCCGACCGCCCTGTCGCCACAGACGGTTCGATCGCACTCACGCACAGCCTACGAGCCCGCCGGCTGGAGCAACGGCCGGCGCCCACTGCCACCTCCAGTCGCGCCAATTGCCGGCCGCCCCAGCAAAGGGGCCGATCACGGCCGACATATGGTGAAGACGTGGCGGATTGGTTCGGTCGGGCAGTGGATTTGTTGGGACCAGTGGCGGGCTCGGCGGGACTGGGAAATCCGGGAAATGGCTAGGCACGCCGACAAACGCGCCGGCGGCGCCCGGGACCGGTCCGCGCGGGTCCTGGTGACCTGCGCGGTGGCGGCTCTGACCGTGGTGGCCGCAGTGGTAGCTGTGCTCTCCACCCGCGCTCCGGGTGGCACAGGGATCGCCGCGCCGACGACCCCACCGCTGGCGGCGAACTCCACGGCCGCGCCGGGCGCGGGCGTTGACCCGGACGCGAGCACCGGACACGAGGCGGGCTCGCACGTCACCGGCACGGCAACCGCCCGCCCAACGCGCCACTCTCCGCCAGCCGGCGCGGGGACGGCGACCGAATCGGTATCGGCATCGCCGACGAGAACGAAGCCGCGGACCAACGCGCCGGCTCCGACCAACGGCCTGCCGCTGCGCCAGCCGACCGGGAACGCCACCCAGGTGGTCACCGTGGTCGCGTCCTCGACTGCCGCCACCACCGCGACCATCCGCGCGTGGACTCGAGCGGGCTCGGTCTGGAAGCCGTTCACCGCGCCGATCGCCGGGTTCGTCGGCTCCGATGGGCTCAGCACCAGCCCCAGCGCGACGCGCGCGGCCACCCCGATCGGCTCGTTCACCCTCACCCAGGCGTTCGGCACCGAAGCCAACCCGGGAACCGCGCTGCGCTACTTCCAAACCACACCGGCCGACTGGTGGATCGGCGAGGACGGCCCGCTGTACAACACCCACCAGCGCTGCGCGTCCAACTGCCCGTTCACCCAGGGCGCCCCGAACGAGCACCTGTACTACGAGACGCCGTACTACAACTACGCGGTCGTCATCGACTACAACACCCGCAACGCCGGACCCGTGGTGCCAGGCGC
>Ga0123357_10003743_pt1 | contig 17570 bp, 7 predicted proteins | sample TergutEmb28metaG_FD_89873 | JGI IMG/M metagenome (GOLD analysis project Ga0123357, IMG submission 89873) | Embiratermes neotenicus P4 segment gut microbial communities from Petit-Saut dam, French Guiana - Emb289 P4 | ecosystem: Host-associated > Arthropoda: Insects > Digestive system > Gut ... | reverse complement strand
GGAGGCTGCGGGTACAGTTTTAAATACTCCAGATGATGGGTGCTGTGACACCCGAAACATGTAGAGTAGTTTTGCAGTAAATAAATATCTGCATGCTGTTGCATCTGTTGGATTTTTATTCACGTTGAACGTGGAATATTTATTACTTTGTGCTACATTCATTGCTTATATATATATATATATATATATATATATATACATATTGTAAAATGTCATCTGGCGTAAGTCGTAAGTCTTGTACATTGAATATAATGGTCTGTAATAGATGAAGCTAAGAGACATATGAGGGGCAGTCAGTTCAATTCCTGTAAGGTATAAAGGAATTTTTAAGACAGGTGAGTAGGCTAGAAAGTTTCCACTTTTGGTTGTATCTCTAGTTTGGAATTATACTCTACTGCAGTTTCAGTTATAGGAATATGGAAACTACCTGTAGTTGAGGGAATGTGTATCCAAACAAGTCTGTAGTCAATGCGGGTTACAATTTAAGAGCGCTTCCTCTTCCAGGTGTTTAACATTAGCGGCATTTCTCCTACGTCCTCTGTACTTGTAAATGTTCTGTTGTTCTCAGCGGTGGGGTGTACAAAGACATCCTCAAGGCTACAGTTCTGCTTCTCTCCGTGTACATTCTTTACCGATGAGCCCTGTGAGTGCACAATAGACTGCAAGTGGTGTTACACTAAGATTCGCTGTTTTCTTATGCCATATTTCAGATTGGCAGAATATTGAAGTGGTAGTAAGGCAGGCTCTTGTAACGTGTAACTGCACTCGTATACATTTTTACATGTGTGCTAAATATGGCCCGGTGCGTAAACAACTTGCTGTAAATACTAAATGGTAGGCAAGGAAATGAACCTTCACAGATAACCTAGATTTTTTATGATTGTGAAATGTAGAAGGCCGTGATGAGGTGGACGCTTAGACCGACGGGGTCACAACCAACTTGGGTATTTTGTGTGGTAAATTTTTGAACGTGGCCTCGTGAAAGAACGAGAAAAAAACAGCAGAATAGCGTAACACTGTGCTCTGGTAAATAATTTGTTAATAGGGAAGGTAGATGCAGGTGATTTAGAATCGTGTGCGGCGACCGGCACCTTAAACTATTATCGGCGATGTTCATACTTTAGGGACTACTACCAGAAAATAATTTTAAAATGTATGCGTATAATTTTATATTCGCACAGCCAATTCCTTCGCCCCCAAAACGAGTTTTTTCTACGTTTCCCTCTCTGATGTTGTCGACGATTTCGTGTTACACCGTGGAATGTTTGCAACAATTATTCAACTTTACGTGAAATCATTTACGCTTAATCCTCAACAAATAGCACAAAGTGCGAGATAGGGACTTCTGTGTACAGTAGAGACACATTACAATTAAATTTTATTTGAAGGTATTGAGAACTCAGCCGACACTTTGCTTAATAACACTGTTTTAAGAAATTAATATCTAATTGTAAGCGTAAATTTTCTGTTAAGTGCTCATAATTTTCATTCAGTGTACTAATGAGAGCGCTTTCAGGCTAATGACACACTGACCTTTGATAAAGTGAGATACTCCTTGCACTGGTAACCCGTAGCGTCCAGAAAATATTCCGGCCGGCCATTAATTGAATTTCCTGAACGTTTTAGCCTAATAAATGTGCTGGAACTGTTCGATAGGCCTGTGCATCAAAAGAGAATATTTTGATTTATTCATAAGTTATGTTTCCGCAAATCCTTTTAAAAAGCTTGGCTTAATATCTTTAAACTTATTCTTAAAATCATGACTGGTCACTCATCAAGACGAATTGTACGAGTTTCAGAGAACTTTCTATAAATATTAGAATAACCGTACGGATAAGCGGAGTACGCAGTGCTTAAGAGTACTGGACTTGAGCTGTAATGAAATTTATTTTCTGTAATGAATCGGAATATAGAATTAAACTCTTAAGTTTACATTAAAAATATTAATACAGCGAAATATCGAACAGCATCACGGTCATCTGAATTCAGACTCAGTTCGACAGTAGAATAATTCGAAAACCGTATAATATGCAATTACATTTCCGTATGTTTATGTCTGTAGTAAAATGTACTGGAAGTTCTTATTATTGTTTTCAATATGATTTCTACTTACAAAATACTCTCAAAATTACTTGAACCAGGGATCAAACTGCGTGAGTCCAGAACTGTGTGTTCGTGACGTCACTTCCTACAGAACAGACGATTACAGTTGGATTCCCTACAAGAGCAAGAACGTATATCTACGTCTTCACGTCTTCAGATCGGCTTTATGGTCCACTCAGCTTCCTATCAAACATGAATCGGGAACTCCGTTCTCGAGTGTAAAGCGGCCGGAGTGTGAAATTGACAGGTCGCCTCTCTAGTGCCAAGACTGAGATAGGGGCTTTATTTCTACACATCTCCACGTCTTGAGGGCGTGACGAATCGCCATGAAGGTCACTTCATCTCCCACCCTACGTTTACACAGTTTAGAATCGCTCGGTTTTGGAATTTGTCCGCCCTTCCAGTGTTCAAAAATACAACAAATTTAACACAACATATTGGAAACCAAATCCGCTTCTGTTTTCAGGAGGAAATTTGGGTGGTGCCTACTTAGTTCAGCTCTAATCTCGGCCTGTCTATAAATTCCCGAACTAAGTGATCTAAATATGGTATTCCGCCGATGAACCATACAGTACTGAAATACCGGTATGTAGAATAGGCCTACTTGAGTGAAATTGCAGCATCCTTTACTACGCCTGTCCTTGATAGGTCTTTTGGGAGGGGAGCTCGAATTTAGAATTCTACTGCAGCCAAGCTGTGCATTACAAAATTAGTTCCAATTCCTGAGTGATAATGGCTGCAAATACGACATAAGGCATGATGGCCAGTTGAAGTAATCTGCACGGCATGAAATTGCGACCTCTCTGGGCAACAAAGTAGAATGTTCTTGAGTCGTTATCCCACCAGCAAATGTCTCGAAGAATAAAGTTCTCTTCACTTTGAAGGCGAAGTGACATGCAGTTCTCGTGGATTTATAAAGCCAGGTCTAGTGTGGAAAGGTAGAGGACGTAACCGTGTTGGATGTAAGAATGTTGAAAAAGGAAGCAGCTTTTGTCAGATCCAGAACTGAGTCATGAAAGTTAAGCAACTTTGTGCGTGTCCAGTATTTAGATGGGTGAGTGTCGTCATTAGTATGCAGTCATGGTAAAGCCAACAACTTTTTCGTGAATTGGAACCCTCACGTGTTGACGGTAAACTGACGTAGTATGAACTCCCTATACTCTCGTATGTCAGACGTTTTGCGAGGTCACGTAGGAAGGAGTTTAAACCAGTCATTGGAAAGTTAAGCGTTTTGGAATCCGTGGAATGTTTCACAGTCAAGAAGATCGAACGGCGTGCTTATCTGAAATCGATGAGTTCTAACATTCTGCCTACTGCACATCTTTCCTTTTCGTGCACACACTTTAGTAACAACACAAAGATTTTCCCATTTATTCTCAGGTCGTTTAAACCGGCACTCTATGTCTCAATATATTAATGTACTGATGTTTTAGTGCATTTTGAGACATAAAGTCATACATGAAATAACCTATGAATGAACGTCTCATTTAACTGCGGATATTACGTCAAAAGTGGGGAGATGATAGCGAACAGTGGATGGGGATTTACGTGTAAACGGCTCTTTACTACTTCAAAGTACTCTCCAGGAATCCGCAGGGAAAGATTGAGAAAAATAATGAAGACCTATATTGAGGGTAAAAAATTGGCTGTTAGAAACTGACAGAGAGTTCCTTCAGAAATCAAGCATAAGTAAAGCAACATATTGTTATGTTATGGTATGATGTGATATATGATATGATATAAGATATGATATGATATGATATATGATACGATACGATATGATATGATATATGATATGATATGTGATATATGATATGATATGATATGTGATATATGATATGATATGATCCATGATATATGATATGATATACGATATGATATATGATATGATATATGATATGATATATGATATGATATATGATATGATGACAGACATAACGAAGCTAACAGTAGATTTTCATTTTGCAAAAGCGCCTAAAAATGATGTGAACATAGGAATAACTTCGTTATTAACATGGGGGAGGGGAGAATCGACCATGAGTATTAAGAATTTAAGAAGAAGTCAGTTTAGAAAGACGGGAAAGGTGGGTTTGGACCAGTCCTGAATACACACACACACACACACACACACACACACACACCCCTTCCCCCACTCTCTCCCCAGTTATTTTTATTTACTTCTCTTCAACTTAGTAACCAAATACAAAATCCTTAGTTAAAAATCTATTGGAGGGGGGAGCAAATGGGGGGAGCATTTGCTCCTCCCCTTGCCCCTACCACACAAAATGCGCTTATGGGTCTGAAAGAAACGGAATTGTTGAGGGTGTGCTAGATGCGTCTAATATGTCTCGTGTGTTTTGTTGCTAGTTTTAAGTTGTCTTTTGTGTAATTGTTGGCGGTTGACCATGTGTATTGTTGTAGTTATCTTGTGTGTGTTGTTATCTTATGTGTATATGTTGCACTGTGTGGGCATTGCTTTTTTTTTACTTTATATGCCGGACTGCTGGCTAGAAGTCAGTATTCGGAAGGTCCTGCGACCGGCCACCTCGACACAGGTTTTTCTTGGTTTCCCTGTGCCTTAAAGCAAATGCTGAGATGTTTCCCAAGATTCCAAGTTGCCACTACATGCTTCTCATGTAGCCCTCTCGACTTAAATTCAGTAGTAACCAATTTCATGTTTTGTTTACATGTAAAATAAACACTGCAACCGGCTAACAACCCAATTGCTGTAAACAAATATTATTATCTCAGAATATGTAGAGGTGACGGGGTCTTATGAACAAGGTAATGAAACATCGGTTTTCATGTAATGCGGAAAATGTTTTGACTAGCAGAGAACTTACTAGCCTCTCAAGTTAGACTTTGCTAATTCCAAACATGTATTTTAAAGAAACATGTTTTGGTGTGGGATTGATTCATGTAGCTCATAAGGTCCATTAGAACTTCAGATTTCATAAAATGCAGGGAAACACTTCAGTTGCTAAGTGATTATGGGCGTCACGAAAGGGAATCTAGCCCTTGTCAACAATGGCGCATTGAAATTAACTCGTCGCATGTACAACGTGTAGCCGCTTTCCTTACCCTTGACCTATCCAGGTAAAAGCATAAACTTCTTCCTCAAACAAATGCATCACGAAATCCTGATTTCCTGTGTGCTCGCATTGTGCACAGTAACCCCTGATTTACATGAATATATTGTCAATCTTCTTCAGATTTTTAAAAAATATCTAAGGGTGTACGAACCATCAACACATGACGTTTTCCAACCTCGCTTATAATTAATTAAATAAAGACAGTATGTAATTATGAAGGTCAGTGTGTCAATATGTGGTGGGTTTAGATATAAATATTTTTATCTCTAACAAAATAAATTTAATTCGAATGATGTATGCAAAATATAAAAGGTATTATAATATATGTATATATCTTCGCCCCTAGTACTAGTAAACATTCCTACTCTTGGTCTAAATTATACTTCCATTTTTTAAGCGTTTTATCGATTTTGATGAAATGTATCATTGATTTATACTTGTTATATTATATTTATACTTGGTACCTGGTTACTAAGATTTCGGATGAAGGTACATCAAGATCGAGGTAGCAAGTTCCTCTGACAACTGTCTGCCACAGTACACAATGCCAGAGTCAGCCGGTGAATGTCGCAGGCCATGAAGCTTCTGTTTTGTATTTCGGTGTTGTCCGGATTAAATTGAAGCTAACCTCACTATACTTTACGGTTTTACTTAGTCACATCTAGAAAATAATCGATTTGTTTTTGTTTCCTGACTAGTGGGCCAGGGTCTTCTCATTATCTAAGATACACGATCACACTCAGACACGCCACACTTGGTACCACTCCACTGGACGAGTGATCAACCCGATGCAGAGACATCTACCTGAAAACACACCACACTCACAACAGACAGACACTCATATCCCTGGCGGGATTCGAACCCGCAATCCCAGGTACCGAGTTGTCTCAGAACTACTTCTTAGACCGCTTGGCCAACGGGATCGGCAAAATACTAGCTCAGTGCCTAATACTAAGTAACGAACTCTTCCTTTCATATTCTTTCCAAATCATTATACTATTACCAACGTCCCATATGTGTTTCTACCACTGACAGCATAGTCAAATTAGGAATAAATGTATACGAAAAACTTCAAAGCCATGAAAACCTCATTACATATAAAATCTACCTTGTAAGACTTAAATATTGTAGACTGCTATAACCACAGACTAAGGCTAAAGCACTTCTATGGTGAAAGCATGCGCCGTCTATTTTTATCCCATTATGTTTAAAAACTATCATGTAACAGGTTAAGTCATTGTTACGCGGTAAGGGGGAAAACACACGGGTAACTCGATCGAATTTCAGTCTGCAGTTGTGTGAGACAGCGGGGCACTATTGAGTTTTCTCGCCACATTTTGTTGTAGAATTACCATGGTATAAATCAATGTCAGGGAATGTTATACAGCAAGCGACAAGAACTTTACTTCCGCACCAACATCAAACAAGTAATCTGATATTTTTAAAGTGGTCTGCCAATTGGAAACGTAAGAATTCAATATATGATAATTTCTGTGTGCCTAAGCTATGATTAAACATTTCAGGTATTATAACCCTTACTTGTTTTCATTTTGTTGCAAGTGAGCTAGAATGAGGGGCCGATACGATACTTACGAAATGCCGTACAATAAACGCTTCAGAATTAACAATTACATACAATCGCACATGAAAACCCTAGGACTGTTATACTCTCATTATTATTTTGTTGTTAAGTAGCAGTCAGATTTGGAAAGAAAATGTGGTAGTAATTACCTTTTGCTTCTGTCGGTGTCACGGAAACGTATGTAGTTTGTGTTAAATTAATTTTGACTTGAAGGGCTATAATGCACAAGAGTAATCAACAGAAAGGTTATTTGTGGAAATCATAGTTAGCGTTTAAAACTGCCAATATTTTTTTACTTTAACATTTAAACAGTTCGAAACGAATGATTGTTAGTCAAATATACTGAACTTTTTACAAACGAATATACGTGCAGTCATTCCAGTGGTCTATTGTTTAATATTCTGTGGCCTATTGGACAGGTTTACGTTACTAGTGACTTTTACAACTTGGTTTTACTTCGGTATCTGGAGATGCTCATTAATGGTATGGAGATTTTTTTGGATTAGAAGAGTGGAAAAGAAAAATATTGGAAAAAATTATAACTGATTTTTTATAGTTCACGAATGCAGTATTATTTTCTAATTTATTTTAGGGTACTATTTATCCATCACGACAGAGAACGGCTGCATTAATTTACTGTACACACTACTGGATTATTTTTCCTGAAATGTTTATCATATGGACAAATATTTCAAATAAAGCTATGTTGTGAAAAGGTCTAAATTTAAACTCCATACTTATTCTTTGTAACATGAGTGATTCTACAGTAAAATATTATTTCTTCCTTGGGTCTGTTGTAAAGTAATATTTCCTGAACTTCGATAAAGGGCACTAAGAGTGTAAAATGTATCAAGAAAACCACATAAATTCGAAATTTACTGCAAACTTAATTATAATATTAGATGCTTGCCGATCGCATTCATCTTAACCATCTCAACGTTCCCGCCAGTATTTAAGCTATGTAAGAATGAACAGCGTCTCGCTTATCTGAGACGCTCAAATAACGAAAGGCGCTGATAGAAAAATGTAAGATTTCAGAACACGGTGTCATTTTCTTAGAAGGAATCACTCTTGAATATATAACTGATGCATTGAGACAGATGAGGATAGAAGTCCAGATGGAGACCTGCGAACGATTCTGTTAAAACACAAATGAGAAAATGGGTAATTGTTAACTCATTTCGAGACATATTACATATACAAATTAAAAAACAAGAAACCCTGAAAAAACCTATTAAGTCTAATTTCCTCCAAATAGTTCAGTCTGTATGATGACGCTATTTGTAATGTCTAATTAATAATTACATAATTTAGCGGCCCATTCCTGTGCTTAATTGGTACTGCGTTAAATTTACAACATTTTGGCGACAGAAATTTTCGCGGTGATCTTTTGGTAAATGTAAACAGAAGAAAAATGGACTTCGTACACTTTTTCAATCACGTTTCACGTCTACAATATAGCTTCATATAAATTGCCACAAGCATAGATACAGTGATTCAATAGGCACTGTCCTATATCCACAAAATAAATGCACTTTTTACGCGATTGCTATATTGTCGAGAAGGAATAAAGATTGCGAGGTTCCGATAAAATCTAGCATTATTCTGTTCTTACCACATTCCATTACAGCCCACAGATTTGTTCAAGTGTTATTAGGTGTTACACACATGCACAAACGCGCCATTTAATCATTTCAATCTGTAATATATACTAATACAGAGAACACAAATGTGTAATAAACCTTCCAGCTGACAGTCTTGTGGGCTGTTACACCGTGTAACAAAACAGGAGTCAACAATTTCAACACACAAGAAAGCCTGACAACATTTGATAATTATCTCTTTCATTCTCGCAAATTAAATCTTCTAAAAAGGTAGACTACAGTGAACCTGGCCCGCACTATTCTTCTCATTTCGAAAACATTCCTATAATTTACGTTTATTTGACAACACATAAATTCACGTTTCAATATATTAAAACATTTACCTCGTAACACAAGTACAAGGCAGAGAACTTTTATTTCTACTGTGTTATGTAACACAAGGTGTTGTACAAATTTAAAAGGGAAATATCACATTACAAATAAGAGGAAGACTAATAAACGAAGAATTTTAGTGCTACGAAGCTTTCAGTTAATACGTTGGATCCAAACTTTACAGATTTTTAGAATTACCTTAATTTTTACTATGTTTATATATATATATATATATATATATATATATATGAATATTACTGTATTTGATATGTAAAGATTTTTTGTTTCCGGAATATGAAAACTTGCGAGATGTTTAGCTACAGACGTGATGAAGTTACCTGCTACAGTCATACTCTCGCTCTTATATCTCGAAGAAGAGCACACTAAGTCCCTCGAAACGTAGGTCATTTCTATAAACGTACGAACTATTAGAACCCAATAGACGGAAGGCCTGCTTTCCTAATCGCAACCATCAAAACCACAAATATATATGTAATGAGTCTGAGTATTGAATCTCTGGTTTAGGAATTCAGTTTTGCAAATAATGTTTTTAAGAGAGACTTAATGATAGGCAATCCAACATTTAAGAAGTTAGGAAGGTAACTTAGCATGCTTCGCCTTAAGAAAGGTTAGATAATAAGCACTCTTCTTGAGGCAATGCAGAGAACAATAAGCGGTATGTCAAGAACGTGCCTAATCGGATGATGTTAAATATATAAAATTTAATTACAAATTTACGAAATATTTCGACAAAAAATAATACCCAGATTTTCAAAGGAATCTCATTATACACGAAATACAGTAGAACGTCACTTATCCGGATCAATTGAGACGACAAGCCATCCGGATATGCAGAATATCCGGATAATTGGATTTTTCTTTCAAAGTAGGCTACGTTGGTAGTATGAAGTTCGGCTGTTAATGCTTACAACATATACCTGACTATTAACTTTTTGACCACGCCTGATTTGAAGCTATAGCAGCCATAACACTGTATTGTACTTGAACCGATAACCGGTAATTTCAAAGCAAGTTAGGTTTGTAGAATTCTCGACAAATTGACCCGAAGGGCCAAGCCGATCCAGAGAATTGGCGATCCGAATAATCAGCGACTGGATAAGTGGAGTTCTACCGAATCTGTCTATTCTGACAGAACTCAGAGATCAATAGTAGAAAAAAATATGACCACATATATGATAGAATATGTGAAATTCCAGGTTCTAACTACGGCACTTATTAAGAACCCAATCTGCCGCGACGCTCGTAATTTTGTGTAGGCTGGTCAACAGGTACCAATAATCGGAGAAGCTTGCTGTCCGTAGCTTTATGATGGGTTCGCTACTCCAGTCGTACACAATGTCTTCCCTCTATAGGCCTAATGCCCACTTTCGGGCATTTTTCTCTTCTTAAGCTACCCTGAAAACGTTCCCCCCTAAATATCGGTACATATGTACCAATGCACACGGTGTCATATTGCAGAAACTCGAAAAATTCAGGGTCGAGTATAACGGGAAATAATTTTTTAACTCAAATATCGAAGTAACCACACTAACAACTTCAAGATATACGATTGTAAACAGAACATTAAAACTGTATTTTTACATTTTTTATTAACGCGTTTTCAAATTAAATAAATTCGTTTATGTTTTGAACAAATAAATAATTTTTACAAATGGTGTAAAGAGCAGCTTTAAAAATCATAAATATAAATTTTAAATATTTGGGTTTCTTCCTAAGTTAAAAATTTATTTATTTATCAGGTTGTTCGACGTTTCCACATTTTCCTGCGCCCATTTGACAATTATCTTATCTTTTTCTTCCATTTTTTTAATACACTGTTAAATTATTTTCATAATTTTATAGCATTAGACAGGTTTACTGCACACGTTGTCTGTGTATCAAAGATCTTTAATGAACTGATGAGTAACGTAACATCATACATGTATGTTCCCCATGCCACTAGGCACAAACAAACCCTATTCTTTAACATCCGACATTCAAAAATAGCAAAACGCCGGTCGTTCGAGATTGCAAGGCAAGAGCGAAAGTGACGAACTTCCCGTATGGTCCTCAGTGTTGGATAGTATATATCCCTATAAGTAGACTTTTGTAAAGGCACAATTCTTCTGTAGAATATAAAAATGGCGCCTTACGAAATGTTTACGAAGGAGATGGCGCAGTGTAGTCGGTAAATTGACTGCGCCATGGGCTGTACTTAGGAGAAATTGTGGTTTGTTCTCCTGTAGGAGCAAGAAAGGTTTCCTTTCCAAAGCGCTAAGAACGGCTGTTGTCCCCTTGAGCCGCCTATTCAATGAGAATCGAGGGCTTATTCCCCAGAGCCCCAAGCCGATCACTCACCCCATCTAGTGTCGGGGTAAAGAAATGAGTGGCGCGCAGACGTGTTTACTAGGATTGCACTGGGAAACCTTTACTTGTACTTTACTTTGATGGCGAACTTCAAAGAACCACAATAAAGGCTTGGGAAAGAGAAATTTGCACCGAAACAAAGAAATTAAGAATGTTACAAGATACAATTTTCAGATGTTACCAACAGTAAAAGTGCAAAATTTTCTTGTTCAAATTTAAAGCATTATGGAACGTGCACAGCTGAGGATTAAGTACAGAAATAGATAATTAAATTTTTCAATAGATGCTGAAAATTCACGTTAGTTTAACTGTGCTGAAGGAAAATATGATTTTTACGTTTTACCTAAACACCTTACTTTCTGTACAATACCGAAATGCCTATGAATTTAATACTGAAGGCTTTCTGGAATATATATGTTTTTGTTTCCTTATCGGAAAGGGGGGAACTTGATTCTCATATTGGGCGCCTTGTTCAATTATCCGGTATTTTGTTTTTGTGGCAATGTGCCTTGAAAATCCAATTGCATGCAGCGTTTTGTGACAAAGGGGACGAATAACACGCTTCACATACTGCTCTTGAATCAGATTAGCCAGAAGTAAATCAAGGATGGTTCGATGAAATGTTGAATCAATGAAAAACTTGCAGACTGGGCTGGTCTGCGACTCTCCTATTCGCTGCATGTTATAATCGGTGATCGTCACGGTCGTCTATTTCTAGGTGAGTGTAGCTGCACGTCCGTGGTAGAGAGAGAGAGTATGCACGTATGTGTGATTGTATGTATGTATGTGTGTGTATGTATGTGTGTATGCACGTATTTATGCGAGTATGAATGAATGTATGTATGTACGTACTCGTATGTATGTATGCATGTATTTATGTGAGTATGAACGAATGTATGTATGTGTATGTATGTATATATGTATATATGTATTTATGTACGGGTGTATGAATGTATGTATGTATTAGGTACGCATGCGTTTATGTGAGTATGAACGAATGTATGTATGTATATATGTGTATGTATATATGTATGCATGTATTTATGTGAGTATGAACGAATGTATGTATGTGTATGAATGTATATATACATATATATGTATATGTATGTATGTGCGTGTGTAAATATGTATGTATGTACGAATGTATGTAGTGCATGTATGTATGCATGTATTTATGCAAGTATGAACGTGTATATATGTACGTATGTATAAATGTGTGCAAATTGTGTTCATATTAATATTGATATCTGCCACGTCACTCTTCAGGTGCTCTTCTTTATGTAGAGGATTGCAAGGCGCTACATCTTGCGGAACGTTAATAGAATTTGGGGACCGAATAAAAATATCAAGTGTCACAGGCAAAGTAAATAATAACATTAACAAAGAGTTTTGAGTAAACATTTATGAAACAGAATCCGGCATCACATATCCATTATTATTATTATTATATTTCAACAATTGTTGTAATATAATACTATTTTTAGATTGATTTCTTATTACGTCTTTCCTGTGTTGTGTCTGTAATTGGCTGTTTGCCTGCTGGGCCAGCACATTAATAGTATTTTGTGAAGACTTTGTTACCCGTTACAGGCTCTATTTACGTTACGTTTGTTGGATATAACCTCAATATTTTGATAATCAAATACTTATAATAATAGAAATATAAATAATGTACAATATAAATGATGTAATTAAATAATATATTATAATTTAATTAGTATTATGCCTACAAAATATCAATGTTTTGCATTGACAGCCATGTTTTATTTGTTGAATAAAAAAACAGTGTTTGGTGCACAACTTGCAGAATATCTGCTATGTGCCTCTGTAACAGATTTCACCTATCTGTATCCTGTCATGCACTATTTATTGCAATCGGAAACACATTTTTATCTTAAAATTAGTGTTCCTACCTGTAAAATTCTATGCAGTTATTAAGGATCGGATAGGTGAAGAAGAACAGAACATCGCCCGGCGGTGAGGCAGATAAATCAAAAAGCCCCGACATTCAGCTTACTGGCCGAGCAGTCAGAACGTCACTTTGTGTGCCAGAACGGTACGATCACCACTAACATTTAAAAGATATAACTGCTTTGTTCTGGATGGATAAGAACGTTGTAAAAGCGTATGGTTGTAGTGCAATAAGCTGACGCTTTGCTGTTTACTGCAATCGTATTTTTTGTGAGAGTATATAAACTTTCTAAATTTTACCGCTATTATGAACCAGACTTTTTATCACATATAATTGCACATCATACATTACTAAGGGTTTTCCTCCTGAAGATGGCCGCTTAATGGTTGAAACATGTTGTGTTTGTGTTAAAGGTTTCTTTTAATATACACCTGCGGGTACACTAATGTTATATTTGATAGTGTGTTTTATTACAGATATTTTCAGGACGCAGTATATGACATATTCCTTTCAAAGAGCACAATATGTAACCAAAGAAAATGATATCTATCCTGTAATACCGTTTTTATTCGTTAGATAGTGAATGTTTATCAGGACATGCTTGCCAGATAAAATAACCCTAATGTAATACTGATCGGTGTACCGTGTGTTTGTTCCTGCGGTTTGATAGGATTAACTCCTATAGCAGTAGCACAGAATAGTAAGGGTGCGAAAGTACGTTTTCCAATATAAAGAGGTAGAAATGGAACGGAATTGTGTTTCGGTTCGGTGACCGAGACACTTGATTGGATGCTGCCGTAGTCGATCTGTATTCAGTGCATACGTCCGTGAGGTCTGATCTGGAATAGCGCTGCCTGGGCGCTTCCTCCGCGGGAAGGAATGTGACACCACAGCGACGCCTGAAGGCTAGACTTGTCGTGGCTCGAACAATGACTTCGCCAAACATGTTATTTCTTCATGCGGAGTCGTGGGGAACTTATGAAGCACTGCACAAGCTGCCGGACGCGCGTTCGGGAACGTGGACGGAACGTCAATCTCAAGATTATACGAATATAAACTTGATGGGATCACGTTTTAGAGTTCGACGAAAGATGGCGTTATCTGAAAGTACGGTGGTTTGAGGATTTATATTTATTTCGGGGGAAAAAGGATAAATACGTTTTCATAAGACCAACGAAACCAATTTTCTTTCCAAGTCAACATTTTGTTTCTTCTGTTCAACTTCTGAATCCCTGTGGCTTCATGCCCGTTCGTAATGTGAATATCGCTTATTGATTGTGGAGTTCGAGAGACACATTCCGCGGTGGACAAAGTGAACCAACAGACTTCGTAACTAACGCGACGCCGAGACAGCGCCTATGAAGCAAGAGACCTCACTTAGAGATTGTATCAAAATTATGTGTACACGATTTGATAAAGAACATATATTCACACATTCATAGCGGAACTAAAAGTTAATTGGCTTCTAAAGAGTGTGACACAGTATAAGGAGGAAAGAAAAGAGGCAAAATAATTCTAAGCACAGCTTTCTTTATAATACTTACTTACTTACTTACTTACTTACTCCATGGTGCAGAGTCCTTCTTGAGAAGCTAACTGTTTTGCAGATAGTCAAGAAATTCCCCGCATTTCACGGAACCCGAAGGTTCATTACCGTACTCACAAGCGTCCGCCACCTGACTCTATCCTGGACCAGCCCAATCCAGTCCATATACCCACATCCCACCTCCTGGAGATCCGTCCTAATATTATCCACCCATCTACGCCTAGATCTCCTCAGTGGTCTCCTTCCCTCCAGTTTCCCCACCAAGACCCTATACACCCCCCTCTCCTCACCCATACGCGCCTCATGCCCAGCCCATTTTATTTGTAATAGAATGCGATATAGTTTTATTCCATTTTATAATAGTTCTTATTTACGCTTCTGTGTTCACCCTGATGAAAGCTATATAGATATAGCTATACATTCTATGTATATATGATATATATTATATTGCCGAACATGTAGCTGGCTTGTATGAAGATAAGATTGTCTTTAGACGATTCTGCATCTTTTCTCCTTGTATTGTATAATTAAAACACAGCGTGGCTGTCTTGTCTAAAAAAGTGTGACTCGAACTGAACAGACAGTCATAGCACCAGTCACAAACTGAAATATTTATCAACGATGCACAGCTTGAAACAAAATAACTCTGGTGTGCTCGGTTGTGTTCTTATTAAAATGTGTATACATTTGAGACGTCATAAGGTTCATCATCCCCGTTGTGTTTATAATAAACTAGATTGAAGTAAGTATATTTGTCTATCACAACTATATGGTGGTAGAGATATGTACAGTTTATTACATAAACGGCCAAAAAATATAGTTGTTCTTTATGTAATAAATTATGCATATATCTACCACCATATAGTTGTGTTAGACAAGTATATACACTCCAGTCTAATTTGAGACCTCCCTTATTCTGGGACTTTACGCAGGATTTGTAGTTAGTTAGCGGCGTTTCGGGAAAACTTATCGGTTCTAGCTTCAAGGGTCAAGCAATTCAATTCTTCTCGGCCTGATTGACCCTTGAAGACGGAAAGGAGAGGTTTTCTCGAAACGTCAGTAACTACCAATCTACGCTGCGTAAAATCCCTGAAGAGCGAAGATATCATCCACACCATAGCGGAAGCCTGAAAATCATGCATGCTGTGTGCATCTGTGAGACAGTCTGTATGTATCCCAGGCTTCGTCTGATTAATAATACTGTGTCTAGCGAAGGAATGTTGGTACAGGTGTTTAATTAATTAGCCAACACAAGAGCAACGTCGTAGAAGAGTGAAGTTCTAGCTCTGGTTCTTCTTACACTCTGGCACTAGATGTAGGTGAATGGTTAGGCTAGCATCACGGCCGCTTTAACGTCGGGGAGGTTCTACCCGATATCCAGTGGACAGTAAGCTGAGTGGACCATAGATTATGTCTGGAAACGTAGACGACTAGAATAATTGCGCCACCCCAACAGGAAATCAAACCCGTGTGCTCCGACAAAACATCCCGTAACGTAGTCACCATACCGACTGAGCTATCAGGCTCACGAAGATAGAGTCAATCATATACATTTTTTTTTTCCGCACTGATGAGGTACTTCGTATGGCTGTGAAATTTCTCCTTCTTGCAGTGGAGAACACTTTATAGTTCTTGGACTCATGGAGAAAGAGAACACGACGAATTATACTGGTGAAAAAGGCTCGCTTGTACTGGTATACGGTTGCATTGGGCTGGACACGTATCAAAAATCGGGGGAAACGGACTGTATAAGGAATTTTGGTTAAGAAAATTAATGAGAAATGGCTACTCCAAGGATTTAAAGGACATGGCAGTACAACAGCAACATTAATCTTGAGTAGGCAGGTTTCATGAATGTCAAAGGAATAGAAGTGACTCGGAAGAGTATCAGGTGTTATGCTGTAAACTGTGTCGAAAATTTGCATTATGTTAAAAGAAATGCATATAGGTGGCAAGGTAAAGTTGTCCCTGCGTGCAAGATGAAGGAAAATGGGAAGTGGGATTTAAGCTACATTCATTCTTAACTTCGGCACAGGATGGAAGTCAGTGGCCAGTTTCGTACACCGGTCGCTTTACCACCGGGAAAGTTCCGGTACTAAACTGAGTAGGAAACATGATGGGTACCAGGCAGGCAGTGTACGTGTAAACGTAACATTGAGGCGCGTTCGCGAAACCACTGTTGCCGTGGAAAATCAATAAGTATTACATATTCTGAGTGTGTGTGTGTGGTGTGTGTATGTGTGTGGTGTGTGTGGTGTGTGTGTTTGTGTGTGTGGTGTGGTTTTTTAATTCATAAACTTTATTACTCTGCATGCTCCATTACTATGGAGTAATATTACATGCATTGAAGTTTTACATATTTACATATTGAACTTTTACATATTATCTTCTACTATCTACCTTTTCCATTTACAGTTTTGGTTCCTTACCTATCTTGTCATATTTATACACTGAACTTTGTCTAATAATACGCTGTTCGCGAATTCTTTGAAGTTCTTGTAAAATTTTATACTAAGTTTGTCTTTACTAACTGGCCAGTTTTCTGATCGTATTACCGCTGCTCTTAGTCTATCCCTTTCGTGTTCTAAAAGTTTGCTTTCATATAGGATGTGATCTACTGACTGTTCACCTTCATCACATGAGCACATTGGGCTCTCTGTTATTTTGTGCTTGTACAAGTATGTTTTGATATTGCCATGTCCAGTTACTATTGTAGTAAAGTTAGGGGTTGCGTTAATTCTTAGCTTCAACCTGTCCGCTATTTTTGAGAAGAAAGATTGTGTTATTACACCTTTTGAGGATCTTTCCCATTCATTTTGCCACTGGTTTACGCTTTGTTCATTTAATTCACTCCACGCTGCACTCTTTGGGATTCTAGTGTAGCACTCTTCGATGGTCTTGCTGCTTACTGCTTCTTTCGCCAGTTGGTCTGCCAGCTCATTCCCGTGGTGCCCCGCGTGTGCCTTAATCCAGCTGAATTCCACTAACCATT
>Ga0123357_10003742_pt1 | contig 17572 bp, 12 predicted proteins | sample TergutEmb28metaG_FD_89873 | JGI IMG/M metagenome (GOLD analysis project Ga0123357, IMG submission 89873) | Embiratermes neotenicus P4 segment gut microbial communities from Petit-Saut dam, French Guiana - Emb289 P4 | ecosystem: Host-associated > Arthropoda: Insects > Digestive system > Gut ... | reverse complement strand
GAAATTCACGCCATTCTGAAAGAAACATTAGGGGAACATGCACCATCGTATGCCACCATCAAAAACTGGGTGGCCCAGTTTAAACGTGGCAATATTTCCACCTGTGATGCGCCTCATCCTGGATGACCCAAAACAGTGACCACCCCAGAGATTATTGATAACAATCACGAAATAATCTTGGAAGACTGCCGGATTTTGGCTAAATCAATAGCTGAACAACTGGGCATCACCAGTGAGTGGGTTGGGTCCATCATTCATGAATATTTGGACATGCGCAAGCTCTCCGCGAAGTGGGTCCTGAAATGCCTGAACACAGATCAAAAATGTCAATGGCGCCAATCGTCTCAGCAACATTTGGAATTTTTTTGGCATGATCCAAATGACTTCCCGTTGTGATTGGTGACCATGGACGAAACCTGGTTATATCACAATGACCCAGAGACAAAGCAACAATAGATGGAATGGCGGCATAGTGGCTCACCCCACCCCAAAAAATTCCAAGTGCAAAATCTGCTGGAAAAGTTCTCCCCTCGATTTTTTGGATCAAGACAACATCCTCCTCATTGATTATCTTCCAAAGGGCCAAATTATCAATGCGGAGTATTACTCATCTTTGCTGGTGCAACTGAGACATTTTGAAGAAAAAATGCAGCGGGAAGGTCACCAAGGGGGTCTTGTTCCTGCACGACAATGCCCCGGCTCACAGGGCACTTGCAACCCGAAGAAACTGGCCTACCTGGGCTTCCAATGTCTTGATCACCCACCCTATTCTCCGGATCTGGCCCCATCGGACTACCACCTGTTCCCTGGTCTTAAAAAACAATTGAAAGGTCGCCATTTTTTGTCTGACGCAGAGGTCATTGCTGCCACAGAAACCTGGTTGGACAGACAACCCTCTGAATTTTTTTTTGAGTGGCTTGCAAAACTTAGAGCAACGGGCTAAGAAGTGTATTGAGCTTCGTGGGGAGTATGTTGAATAAATCCTGAGTTTGGTTGCTGTAGTTTGTTTCGTTCCTGGTCGGGCTAAGGACTTATCAGCACCCCTCGTAATATGTACATAACTACCAATATTTCACAAAAACATGCCACTTCCATCCTTTGGGTGAAAGTCAGCTAAGTGGAAAAAGGAACGTTGGCCTCCACCACTCTGTAGCTAACTTACCCCATTCCTGTACTTTTTTTCCATGCACCTATCCTGTACATCAAACCTCATACCAAAAAATGGAAGCAGCATATTTCTCCAGAATGGTGGGACAGTGTGGTCACGATTTACACATGGGTCATATTCCTGCATCATGCATATAAACAAATACTCACACAAATTAAGACCAATCATACAATATTAACACATTAAAATTCTGTAGGCCTCTTTTTTAACTGTGCACCAACATACAGCAAATTATTTTATTTCTTGTGCATATAATAAAACTTATTTATTACTACTGTTTCCTATATTACAAGGGCACATTATTTTGAAATTGTGCAAAATAAGGCAGTGCGCACCATGACCAAACTGTACTTATTTACCAACGCACAAGCATTATGCCCATGAAAACTCTACGTCTCCTGACAGCCTCAAATTTCATGAATGGCAGAATGATCACAAATTGTAAATCTGAAAGATAGGAAAGGGGTTCATAACCTCCTTCAAAAGTATTATACTAGAACTTCAGTTGAAAGACTAAGGAAAACTATAATAAAATTCAGTCAGAACAGAGAGTCCTAAAAACAAAAGGCCTCCAAAATTAAAAGCGGGAGGATTAGCAGTACGCAGGTGCATATCTGATGTTGACTCAGTAGCTTTGGTGACATTTTCTGCATTCAAGATGCTTTTATATTACAGGGACATATTTGGCACACAGACACGCATTACACCTAATGAACACACTGTTCATTGCGCGATGACATTGAAAATGAAAACACTACATTCTGAATGCTGCCTTTTATATCACCTTCATTGCAAGAATACAGCCATAAACTTTGTTCTGTAACATACCCCACAAGTAAATACAGCAGTTTTAGATCTGGCAAAAGAAGGGAAAGAATCCCCTTCTTATGATTCTGTTACCAGGAACTCTGTATATGACATATAAAATTGTTTGCAGTGTTAGATGTTGCACTGTCTTGCTGAAGAAAGGAACAGGTTCTCTGAAAACAGGACAGGTGTTCAGCAAATGGTGTTAGAATGTGTTGCATATCACTTTGCATTTATGTTCTGATACAAAAGAATGGGTCCAGTAACTCTAGCTGTGCTCACAGCACAGCAAACACCACATGCCAACAGTAACATCATGTAATGGCACTTCCATGGATTGAAATGGGAAACTTGATGCTGTGAAAATACATGCACCACTGAGACATAAACAAGATTTAATGGTAAACAGAAAAACTGGAGGATTTCTTTCCTCCAGCATGCACCCAATGTAGGCATCAGTTCACAAAGTTCAGCCTTGCTTCATGTTGTGCTGTAGAATTTGTCAACCACTGTTGCCGTAAACGGATGTAAATGCAGCAGTTATGTTGCATCTTGTGCTGATGATGCAGGCATTCCTGTTTGCCATGCAATTGGAGTCAATTATGTTCTCGGAGATGTTTCCAACCCAGAACCAATGTCATCAATGTGTTCCTAAGATAGGACATATATTTGGCATGTTCTCTCATTGTCTAGAAGGTAATCTGTTGCTCAAAACCATTTCACAAAATCATAAATTGTTGGCTGAATTTACAAAAACACTCTCTGTGGAAACTGTATTTACTTTATAAGCCTATAAAAACACGCGATGTTCCAACTGAATCCACATGGTGACTCCAGATGACTCAGAAAAATGCTGCAACCTCTCCATTAAACAGCATGTGAACAAGCTAGTGGGTGAGCTTGATGTATAGCATCAAGCAGCCTGACTGGAAGTGACCACCGATTGTTTGAATTTAAAAAAATGTTCCTGCACATACATATTTCAATTTAAATTGTGACTCTCCCTCTGGTAATGCTTGTCTAGTAATACACAATAATTTAGTTTCAATCAGAAGAAATAATATAAAAGTCCCAGAAATGTAAGACAAGAATATAAACTGTCAAAATTGTACACCCACTAAAATACAGAATCCATATTTGTACCATAACAGTAGTTGTGTGTGTGTGTGTGCGTGTGTGTGTGTGTGTGTGTGTGTGCGTGCGCGCGCTTGTGTGCGTGTTTGTGTGTGTGTGTGCGCATGCGCGCGTGTGTGTGTGTGTGTGTGTGAGAGAGAGAGAGAGAGAGAGAGAGAGAGAGAGATAAACACACGCACTGCAAATGTTCCCCCCACAGCAATGCATTACAATCTCTGAAGAACTGTCACACAGGATAAATAGTTTGTTCTTTACTTCCCACATGTAGCTGCATTCAATTTTCAGTTCCACTGCTCTCCAGAGCACTGTAACAAGTGCAGATTAATGCTATTACTTACTCTTTCATCTTCCCATTAATTACTCCACAAATGCCATCCATAACTACTTTGTGATGAGCAAAACAGATAAACTTCTTCTCACTGTCCACCATGTCACTAATATAGTCTCTGAAAATGCAACAACACAATGATTGATTATTTTCTTGGTTAATTCAATATTACACTATCAACTACAATTACTATACATGATTTGAAAGCACAGTATTAAGTACTCTGTATGTTGCTAGTGGTTAAGTGCAGAGAACTGGCTTTCTATGGCAACATCTTGGGTTAAAATCCATCTAAAACCAGTGTGAAAATTTAATGTGCCTTCAGAGAAGCCAATATGAAACACACCACATAAGGCCAAGGTTAGAATTACAGCTGGAGATGTCTTCTATTCTATATCCTTTCTCTATCACCCTCCTCAACTGCAAAAGTCACAACACTAAAGTGTATTCTTTCAAAATTTAGGTTAAAGTTTAGTGTTCAGCTTATAATTTAATCTGCTGACTCTACTAAGTCACACATAACCAGTGAATTTGAGCTGAACATAAATTCACTTACCACTAACCATCCATAACCATAACCTTACAACTATATTCCAGACTCTCAGTGTAACTAACCTTAACCCATCGCAGCAATACTCCTGTGGCAATCGGGCTGACTACATGTTTTAATTATACTTAAATGCATAGTTTGAATTCAGAGGAAACAGTTACGTGAAATGTCACCGAGTAAGTAAAAACCACAAGGAAATATCAGTTTGATTAATCCTTATGTTTCTTCATGCTTATAAATCAGGTATGAAAGCTACAAAGTGTGGCATGAACTTGTATTGATGTGAATGCAACAGATGCCCCCCTCCCCTCCACACACACACAAAAGGAGCATATGACAGGAAGAATAAAAAAGTGAAATAAATACCTGAAGAATATACATGAAAACTGTAAACTGTGTCAGCAAACAACCCTGTACACATTACCAGGTTCTTCAGAAAAAGTTCACTTTTACAAACACGTCAAGTACTTCCCATCACAGACCTTTTTTTTTTTTTCACATCATCCCCTTCTCCCACATACATATATAGTACATAATACATACATATACATACATACATACATACATACATACACACAAAAATTCATGAGTTATGCAATGAATTTGGTATTGTCTGGCTACACCAAAACGCTACTCACTGGACTGCCTTCAGTTTAGATTTCCCTGTAGCACAGTAGTAGGACAGCAGCGCTCCTCTCCTCTCCATTCCTGTCAAATTTGCCTCTTCCAATTTCTTGGCACACTGTTTCATTTCTGTACTCTTGGAATTAATCACTTCTGGATTCAGGATCACCATTTGCCTAAGTAAAACAAACAGTTTAAAATTTGGATACTTGTTTAGCAACAGACAATTCACGTGTGCTGGATGTCGTACACACCTTACTTTAGGTGGAAGCTGTGAAATGACATCTGATTTCAGTCTACGGATCATGAGCTTACTCTCCAAAAGGAGCTGCAGTTCTTTCATGTTTGATGAGCCTTTGAAATCCCAGCCAAAAGTGTTCTTCACTCCAGCACAGTACCGGATTCCAAATTCCAAGAAGCTGAAATAAAGAATGTTCCATAAATGTAATGATTTGGCAAGAATAGTGCAAAATGTACATTAATTCAAGTCCTTCAAGACAACACAACTGAAAATGGAAAAACTACAGAATAATATCTTGAAATATGTCACATGTGATTCCTTCCATACTCTCTCCAACCAATCACTTACAGGCATCTGATCATTCAATGCTACGTAACATATGCCGTTCTAGAAATTACACAGTCAAAAACTTAATCAAATTGATCACTACCAAATGCATTTACCTAGGAAACAACTTTGGATTAATGGCAGATATCTGTGGATACAGTTCAGCAGGTCTTGACAGGGCAGGAGTCCCACTCAGCATCACAACACGCCTGGCACTATTTAGCAACTTTTGAGCAGCCTGTGTGCGTGCTGCCTTCGGTGATTTCAGAAAATGGGATTCATCCTGTAAAAAGAGTTGGAGCAAGGACAACTTAATAGAATTCATCCTGTTTTGTCTTCAGAAACATATTCACAACTATATTAAATAGTCTAATACAACAAATTGTTTATATTTAAAAACTACATGTTTCAGTCTAGATATAGACCATCATCAGGCTAAAAAATATAGTCATTAAAAGGCAGGTAAAAAATGCAATATAAAAACCTTTGTCATGATGTTTTGTATATTGTGTATTGAATGAAGTAAGAAGAAAGACATAATTTTACAAATGTTTGTAACTCAAGGACTTAGTGCACAGCATTTTACGATGATCAATACAGCTGTGACATTCCGACGGCAGCACTTCATTATCTAATTACCATTATGCACATGCCAAAATTCATCTCCTTCAGCTCCTTCTGTCTTCGGGTCATCATATCATACGACGTTATAACAATCTGTGCTTCTTCCATGTTGTCAGTACTCGCTGTCACGACCACCACACTATGATATGGCACACTGGGCAGCCACGTCATGATGGCGTCTGCCCACAGGTACCTGCAGAATCAAAGCTTTTGTAACATTCATTGTCTGTACCCTTGCACACAGCAGGAGCAAGTAACAGGAAATTCGCCATGCTGAAAAACATGCACGGCATAAACGTTTAATTACAGTATGCTACTATAAATAAAACTATGTTTTTTACTCAGTATATATGGCAGCTGAGTGAAAAGCAGTGGCAACACTGCTGTCAAATTCGCAGAACCATTTCAAGGTTACCATTTGCACACTGCATAGCTCATAGACCACGGTTTGGATGTGCAATGTCAGAGTCATGCCTTTAAGGCAAGAGACAGCATGTCAACAAACCACAAAAGTCAGCATCTCAGAACAAAGAGAACTAGGACACACTGACAAAGTTAGAACAACACATCCTGAGTGAAACTAGAAGTGGCATGCAGTCACAGTGCAAGGAAATACTAGTGCAGTCTGCAGGAAGTTTGTGGTGATGATGTGTTACTGTCTCAAACTGTCGCATAGGCGGTCGAAGCCTTTTGCCAGGGTAGGACACCACTGAGAATTATCACCATTCCAGAGAAACAGGTTCAGCTAGAGAAGTTGGTGCTAAAAATGAAAAGTAGTTGGAAGACATGCCAGCTGGCTGTGGAACGTAGTGTAATCGATTTTGGTGTTCATCACATCAACAGAGACATAACTGGGATACGAAAAATTGCATCATATTGGGTCCCACGCCACCTTATCAAGGCACAAAAGTGGCATAGGTATGCTACTGCTAACCTCGACCTTCAATGGTACCACAAGGAAGGTAATGCATTGCTGTGCCACACTGTAACCCATGAAACCTGTATATGGGCGTAAAAGCTGGAAATAAAATTGCAATCACACAAACTGAACCATCCATGCTCATTACATCTAAAGACACTTGCTACTGTACTCTTCCCACATAGGGTTGGGCGTGTAGCTTCTTGTCTGCTCAGCAAGCTTGTAGGTCTTTATCACAAGGTAATTTACGTGGAAGGTCTCTGAAAGGTCCGTGATTGACTACGACTGGCTGACACACTAACACACACACAATTCAGTGTTCTTTCTCTAATTTTATTTGTTAATTGCAATGTCTTTTACAAAACTGGAGTATGATTTTGTTTAATATATTCTAATAATCAAATGAAAATATAAAAGTTGATACGAGTGACCATGGCACTTGGAGTAAAGACTTAACTTTACATTAATCTATTTGTGTAATGCCACTTATAATTAATTATCGCCAAACTATAGAAGTTTTTACGGAGCACTGAAATTTGCATGCATGCAACTCCAATGGTCCAACAGAAAGTGCCTCCTCTCATTGCATCTCTCCTCCTTGCGTTCCAACTAACTACCCTCTTATGTATCAAGTAATTCTACTGGCTGCAGTTCGAATTTAGAAAAACCCCACTGGCCAAATTAATTCTTTAGAAAACCAAATCTTATTGGCAGCACTGATTTAAATCACTAGACATGTAACTAACGTTAAACAAACATATAGGTGCTGCTACTGAATGAATCATGTCCTCAACGATTACGTCGTCTCGTGTTTCACACAGAAAGACTCAGTTTAACACTTCTACCAACTAGACAGTTGATGAATGTTTTGTCCAGGCTCATGTTACTCAATGCCATAACGACTTTCAAACCTCTTACGGTTTTCCTTATTAAATCATTTACCACCAACAAAATCTAGCTACATGGAGCCCATTCAGGGTTTGAACCTGAATAGCCAATACATATCAGGACTTGAACCTGAAATGCCGGTAACACACTTCACCAGAAACCCAGCAGAGTCAAAAGTGACACTGAATATAGCTAATGATACCATAAGGGCTGAAATGGTTAAACTGTGAGAACAAAGTACTGCGTTAAATTTCTGGAAAACCCTCTGCACCTGGCAGTAAAACAAAAGAATCTGCATTTCATTACATATGTTCCACCACTGGTACTGCATGACAATGAACACTGCCCTGTGGCAAGTCCTATAAAAGACCTTAAGCTTGGTGGCAATGGGAAACTCTGGCATATCCTCCCCACAATCCTGCCATGAGTTCTTGTGACTTTGATCTGTTCCCATAAGTGCAGAGTCCCATCTAAGGCAAACAGTTGCAGTCTAGTGGAGGTTATGCAAGCAGGGTGGTCCATCAAAAATATCCAAAAGAATTGGTCTGCTTTTGAAATCTGTAAGTTTCCGTAGATTCGGGACAAGGTTCATCACATGGCACGGGATTACAATGAACCATGTAACAGCAGCGTCCAATGAAATCAATCGTTTATTCATGTACCACATCTGTTGTCACTACTTTTCACTCAACCCATGTATATGCACACAAAGCAACGAAACCATTATAAATAAAATATGTTTTATACTAATCCTGTCTTTACTGAAAAATTTCTCTATCCTGAAAACAGACAAAACTACAGCAAACTTATCAGTATAAAATGGAAACTGAAAAGAAAAAGAAATCAAGGTCATGGTTTTCTGGGATGTGACAATGTGTCAACTAGTATACAAAAAAAAAGAGAAGACAGAAAAATAAATGTGCATGCTTCACAACTGTGTACAGCACAGACATTATGTGTATCACGAAGCAACAGTTTCTGATTCATAATATGAGTTGTAAATAAAATATATGGGCACTAATCGAGTCATGTATTTAATTTGAACTACATGTTTTGCAAGCAAATGTGTCTGAAATTTGAAAATGTAAAGATCACTTACAATTCTGTTAGAAGGAAGTTTTGGCATATATCAATGAAGATGTACATAATCTCAATACAAGGAACATTTATAAAATTAAGTTTTAAAATTTCTATTTGTGGGCAGGGAAAAATTCCACAAAATGCACTTTAGAAAGTGTTATTACATAAAATAAGCCAGAATTATACCACGTAAGTATATTATTGATTCTTTCAAAAAGTGTTCCAAGGACAAAATTAAGTTAAAGGCCAAAAGCATATCAAACCATAAATATCTCAATGCTGTTTTTGCATACACATTGTCTACATACAACAGACTGGAAGATGTGAAGCAACAGTACGAATTGGGCTGCTTACAGCGTGCAACTGGTCAGTTAGTTCTCACCATACTGACAGAACAGCAACTTTAAATACTAATATTCACAAGAGCTCACCATTCTTACCTGACTGAAGATGGTGAAACTATGAGTAGGGGCCAATCCTCCTTGTAATAATGAGCAATCCCCAATGATTGTATCGTCTTCCCAAGCCCCATGTCATCTGCCAGAAGACAACGACCATTTTTTGAAATTCCAAAGCTGTAAAAAAATGTCATTCCATTTTTCCTTGATGTGATTTACATACTGATGTAAGCAAACATTTATGCAAGTAAACTTATTTTGTAAAAACTGCATGTGCTGCCTTGTGATCAGTAATGTCCTGCCTGGAAACATTGACTGACATTTTACACAGTTTCTTTCATCTATGTAAATGCCACAACACTATACAATAAGGTTGGTAGAGTTTAAAGCCCATGATTATGGGATGTTAAATCTCCTGGTCCTGCTGATCTGGAGACTATGTTTTATCTTCGGAGTAATGATCTCTGTCTTGAAAAAAATTCAACAAGCCAGCTGGTCAGCATACATGTACAAAGGCAAAGCTGTCCCTGTGCACACCATGAAGAGATATAGTCAGAGACAAGATACAACTCAGTTCATTCTTATCCTCAGCACTAGATGGAGGTGAGTGGTCAGCTTTGCACCCCAACCACTTTACCTGAGTACCCCAGTACTGACTGGAAAAGAAGCTGAGTGGAGCCCACAGCCAGTCTGCACACGATGGAGAAAAAAATAATCTCCTGTCCCTTTCAGGAATCAAACCCCAGATAATCCAGCTCATAGCCTGATCACTATACCGACTGAGCTATCCCAGCATGCAGGTGCTGTTGCAATAATGGAACACAAGCCAAGTGAAAGTTAAAACAGTTAACATACATTAAAGTCTGATGCAAGAACATACCATACTCCTTCTCTCTGGAAAGGCATCAAAGAATCTAGCAATGATTTATCAATTCTTGATAAATCCACATCTCTGTAGTCCTCATGTTCATATGCAGGATTAAGGAATGTCTGCAGGAAAAAGAAATATTTATCTACGTAGTACATATCATTTAAACTCCACCTTTCATTGTTCTTTCATTAAACTCAACATGTGACATTGCAGCCAATGAATTCCCCCAGCTCTTAAATTATTAAATAAAATAGTAACTAGTAAGTAGGTTACTGGTGAAAACACTGTAATGGCAACAGCACTTGTCATTTGAGGTTCTCACACATTTGCTGATTAAAGTCTTCTGGAATATGTCACATTTTCAACTGATAATTAATTATCCATGTTTCAGAGAAGGTTCCTGCCTCCATCTTCAGGTGGTCCAAGAAAATAAGTTGTCTCAGAGTCACATTAACCTGCAGATTAGGAGCTATTAAGCAGTTATAAAGTATCCCTTTCAGGATGACGATAAATAAAAATAGCTTTGTCACGTCATGTCTCAGCAGCCAAAGACAATGGGAGTTCCATTCTCAAGCTGATAAACATTTTACACTCAACAAAACCAGTGCTGTTGAAAAATACTCTTACCTTTAAGACATAATCAGGTAGGCCACTTACAGACACAGATCCTTTCAAACACTGCAGTTTCTTCATAAAAACATGATAATCTTCAAGTGCAAAACTCCATGTTCTGTCTTTTGGATCTGTAGAGTAATGCAGAATACACACATGTATAAACTTACATGAGCAACAATCTACTATGTACAGTCCAATGTCTTATGCAGGCTTATGGATGGGATTAAAATTATGTAAATGAGCAAGCAAGCACAATCACAAAAGGAATGGCTGGGTCAGTAAGACCACTTGGTCCAAATCCTTCCCTGTATACTTACAATAAAATCAATTCATGACACGTTGCTGTAGAACTGCTAAAAAATCAAGTCTCTAGCTGATCTTTATATAATCAAGCACAATAAATCATCACAACAATAACAACAACAACAACACTGTGCTTCACCCTCCCTGTAATCAAAGCTGTGACAGAAAGCAGATACCATTAACAGTATTCAAAATGTATGACCACATACATTATGTATGTAATCAAAGCTGTGACAGAAAGCAGATACCACTAACAGTATTCAAAATGTATGACCACATACATTATGTACACTATGGGAAACTAAGAATATATACTGTAATTAAGTGACTGGGGCAATTCTACACACTCCTCACCAACTGCCAGCATTTGGCCAAAACCTTTTCAGTCCAGTCTTACAACAAGTGATTTAAATATGTTAGAACTATTTGGCAATGAAAGCTCTGCAACTTACTGTATACTTTGCTGTCAATGGATTTGAATATTTCTATCAACTGCTCTTGGTATGGCACTATTACATTAAATCTCTCCTTTGACAAAAGTTGACAGTTTCCAGTAACCACTAACCCAGCAGACAAAAAAGGCTTCCTCTGATGAACAAACTGACTACACTTTCTTCTGTCCTTGTTATGTGTTTGTTTTGAATAAGGTGCTAAGCTAAACGAATTCGTTTTTACAGCACATGAATTTGCTGAAACACATAACTGCCTATGTGCTGGTGGATGCCAGTCTCTTGCATTTGAGGATATATGTGATAAATTATCTAAAACAGTGACAGATGATTGTGGGCTTTGAAGTCTCTGTCTTTCATTTCTCCTCTGCAGTGCCAGCTGTCGCTTTGCCTCAATTCTTTCTTTCTGTTCTTGCGTAAGGGTAGAAGTCATCTGAAATAATAATTTTTTACAAAATACAACCCGTCTAAACATAAACATTCAGGAGAAATAATTGTAAGCATTGTTACTAGGGGCAAAAAATATAACACAAGGGGCTTATTAAACACAACATATAAGGTTATAATTACGAAAAACCACAAATGAAAACTGCGAAAATAAACAATTTAGGACTTACCATAATAAGGAAACGATCACTCGTTGCTCTATACCAATACAAGTATGATTCGGTGTAGAAAATCACATCGACAAACTTTCCACGTTCAATGGAATAACCACTACTTAAAAACAAAACGCATGCACATTAATATTTGGTCTCCACTGCACTCTATCCATAATTTCAATCCTTATAACATCCCAGCGTATGATATAAAATCACAGTTTACTGCAACATTGTGCAGCAGAACCCTTCGAGGTTTTAAATACCACTTATAGCAAACGCATACCAAAATACAAGCACACATACACTAACACGCAAATCACACGTCACCATGCTCCTTCCCGGCGGTTCAAACCGAATATGCACTTTATCAGTAGTCACACGGACGTATTTGAGACCACGAATTAGCACGGAATTAACGCTGTGTATTGGAAACGTATGAGCACGGATTGCCGGCATGAGGTAAGAGGATGTCGCATATGACTTTCCTGTTACCTGTGCTCCAATGGGAAAATTGGCGGGAATTGTAACGTAGACATTGACAACGTAGTTGATAATATACATAATTACTATTCCTACCAGTTCCCTCCGTCACAATTCATGAGCACAATATCAAATCGAAATGCGTGATTTCAGGCTTCCGCCGCAAAGTAGGTGAGAACTGCACTCTTCTGGGTTATTGCCAATACTCGCTGCGTAATAACCCAGAAGAGCGCTCTTCTGAAATCTAAATGCATTCGCATCGTGACTTCTAGGCTGGGATACTGATTAGTTGCATACATGGATACAAATGTAGTTCCTCTATTGCAATCATGTTCTCATCGCCTTTGACAATGTACAGCCAGTTCTGAAAGCAAGGGGGGATACAAACACGGTACTTTTTGTGGTGAGCAATGCTCTAATCTCCTTCACTTTTCCCGTGCCCTACGTAAGTGTCACAGCGGGTGGCTGCACCATGGGGTCGTTATGCGTCCGTTCTACCCAGCTTTATTTGTGCCTTGATAATAAGCAAGTAGGTTACAGACAAGCGCAAAACATTTATAACGATATGAGATGAGACAATGAATCATGTGAGTTGAAGTGCTCTGTGCTCCAGTTCACAACAGTCGGCACCATTTTCCCGCATTACTGGACATGGGTTCATTTGCATGAAAAATCAGAAAATTTCAAATGGTTAAATATCATGACAAATAATCTACGATGTTGTACATGTATATCGATAAATAACTCAAGGCCAACAAACGGGGAGTTTAAAATTAGTGAGCGAGTGGGTGAATCATTTCATTAAAAAATATGGTGAAAGTGAAGAACAAAAGCAGTGACCAGTGCAGAAAAAGCTTTGATTTCATGTTGCCAACTGTACACATAAAAGCCTACGAAATAACATTGCTGCATAAAAATCAATGGAATTATATTTGATGTTATACATATTCCTGTAGTTATATTCTACACAGTCCTTTTACCAAACTAGCGCAAAAATCGAGTTTTTTTTATAGTACACGTTTCAGCTAGCTACAGCAGCCATGATCAAGGAGTTACAATATTATAAGACACAAGTAGCATATCATATGTTAGTGAATGAAAAACACATACTCATATACACCAATATATGTTGCTGGTTCTTGGTTTACTTCAACAATTAACACAAAATTTGCTCTGTCAGTATGCTTGCATGTAAAAATGCTGGAATCAAATCAACTGCTGAAGTATTTTATTTTTTGACCTGATGGATCTGAGTAATACAAAAGCTTCTAACAATACAGACAATTTTCAAATGTCACACATAGACATGGAGTTGAGTTTTTTTATTAACAAATGGGTTTCCTTTGGTTGAGATGATGTCTCCAATATGCTTGGCAAAAATGCAGGGTTAACTCAACTACTTGTACATATGCAAACAGAATAGTTGAAGAATAAAAGACCAACTTGATGTCACTTGTTATATTATTTCACTTCTTATGTGCTCAACATGTGTTGGACATTAATATATCCATCATCAGGAGCTTGCGACTATTCTGTTGAATTACCACATTAGTCACATTGTTCTTGGTTCAATGTGTGTTGGAGTTTTGGTGGGGTTGGGTTGGAGTGGTATCTGTGTTGCAGGCTGAAGCACAACATCAAGTTGGTCTTTTATTTTTCAACTATCACAATGACGCACGGTCCAATAAACATAAGATTCAGCAAACAGAATAATTTATAATAATGCTCATTGGAGTAGAAAAGATAACAAAACCATACATAACCAACATCATGGTCTGACTTTCACTGTACTGTACAGACCTATAAAAAATGATGCTCTTGTGACCAAAAAGTGGTATGCTTCTCAATATTCCACCACGTATTTGAATGTTACTTAATCTGCTGTTCCATGCTCCAAAATGTGACATGTGCAACAGATGCCATGCATTGAATACAAAGCTTTACCAGCATATGATGAAGGAAGGTTTTAACAGTACAGGAACTGCACCACTGAAAGTAACTGCAGAAAAAAAGATGAATACACAGCTGAAGCAAAATGTGATGCAACAAAAAAGGTTTACTGTTTGACCTACAGAAAACACCCCCCCTCCCCACACAATCTTTATCCACTGGTGTAAATTATTACAAGCATCAGATGTGGAAGTGTAACCTTTGAATTCATGATGCAGTGAAAAACAACTGGCGACATCAACATTTGGCTTGAAAATAGAGCTTCTTGAGGGGCTCAGAAGATAAGTTCATGCTTCCTAAAGCATTGTGATAATTTTTTACCTGTGCAAGAATTCATTTCTGTACAATGGCGGGTGTTGGGGTCACAACAGATATATACAGCATTACTCTGTCACACATATTGCAGAAATCTCTGATATAAAAATGCCAGAAACAGAGAGGCAAACTGTAAGTGTACAGACATGATAGCACAAGACTTTCTGTCAATAAAAGCACTATACAGATAGCAATAAATTTCAGTGACTTAAATATGTTGGTTTTTGTAGGAAAACAAAAATCCATGTCTACGAGAAGTGAAGCAAATTGATATCGAGGATAATGCATTTTCAACTCTGGACTGTAATCACCAAGTATGGGAAAGGTGTCAGGTTTTCAGAAACACATTTCCAACTCTTTTCCTCAAATGGGGTGACACTGGCAAAGGAGAAGCTTAAAGACTTATTGGATTTGTATAAGTATATTCCACTAGTTCACACATCCCTTTTATGAAGAACTTAATGGGACTGACAATGTTGAACACACTAATCTTCTAGCGAATTCTGACCCAGATGATGGGCTGTATTCTGTTGTCTGACTGTGTGGAACATGTCAGAGTTTTGGTGACACTGAAGTTGCAGTTTAGAGCGATGAAAAACATAATAAAAAGTCCACATAATTCACAGGAGAATTACGTTTTTATAATTATCAAATTAAATTTCAGATTAAAGTAACCAATCTTACTTAAGTAATTAGCTCACATTTAGATGTTGCATATCAATATGTCTAATGAATACTTCTCTGATATATGTATGAGGCAGATGTGACTATTAATTTGACAACCCTGTTAAAAGGAATTTCAGAGACATGACTAAAAATTGGTCAAATTTCCTTAACAGTAAAATACCTAGCTAGGTGCTGCGAACAACAGTTATTGTGCCACTGCAATTAACTCATTAATTTGTCTTGGAGATCATACACAGTAAATAAAAATACTGTGGCTGTGCACTATAATCGAGACTTGAAGGTGGGCCAGAAGGGGAGCCTCTATATTTTTTTTCAGCATTGTGTAGTTATGTTAGCAACTTCCATAAAAGCTTTCAGAACATAGACCCCTGTCAGGCACAAGACTGACTGGGAACAAGAGCTGCTCTGAACAGGACAGTGAAGAAACACTTTTATTTGAACACCACAGATGATTCCAACACCATGGAAGCATCTGAAAAATGGAAATTCTACCCTGACAGTTCACCATGATGATAGCTTCTTTATTAACAAAGGTAACCTTGTTTGAACACTGGCTGAAGATCTTGGCAAAATGACATGAAATTCCAAATCTTGTCTTTGTTCATTCCACTCTTACAGTTTAATGATATTATCATCCTGAACTAGCTATATCCACCTCCAATCACAATTACATTAGCTTCATCTTAATGGTACCTTCCCATCCCCTTCTCAATGTCACAAACAACTGCTTTTCTGCTGGTTTCCCACACCAAGATTCTGCATGCATTCTTCCAATTGCCAATCTCGGCTATAGAGTAACTGCCTAAATTTCACTACAGAATGTCGGTCTAGTTCATAGCATCATATTCAGGAGGTTACAGTTTCAAATCCTAGCTGAGTCTCAGCTATCCTGATTGAGGACTTTTGTGGTTTTCACCAGCCCCACCAAGCAAATTCCGAACATTGTCTCAAATTAGGCCACGGTCCTTTCATTCCACATCCTTTCCAATCATTATCATCTCAATGAACACTATACAATGTAAGCTACTGAATGAATCATTATACAAGGTTTTCATTACATGATGCTGCATTAAGTGCTGAACGAGCTTAGGCCTGATTGTTGTATCAAGCATGCTTTCATTGTCATAATCTAAAAATGCTATATAAATAATACATAAATAAATAAATATAACTGTAGTATTCTAATAATATTAGGTGACCTGAGTACACCACGAAGTTTCTCTGTATATAACAACCTATTATGAACGTCCTTTGTTACACATTTTGATTATCTTCACCAATTTTATATGTTCATTTTAAATCATCAGGCACAGGTTCAAAAAACACAAGAATTATACTACACAGTAAAAATTATACACAGTGTTACAAAACAATATAGACAAAGGAGCTGTCACAATGGACTACTCCACATCTACTTTACATATTTTTATTCACAACCTATTTTGCATGCTATGCACTTTTTACACCATTTTACACTTGGCATTTACACACACTTAGGCTCATATAACAGAGTCTAGTTTTAAAAGGGTCACAATGTGCTGACTGTTTGGTAACTGTTAACAGGAAGATAACTAACTCAAACAACAGTATTCCTTTCTCATATAAATATGTGTTGTTGATGTGTCAGTTAAATTAAACTTCTTTTGCCATTTCTTGTCACTTTTTAATAATATAAACAAATTACTATGACAAGATATAAAAAAGTCATTTCTTTTTATGAGGTACCATATAGAATTATTTAATTTCTTGTATTACATATTACATTTGATTTGAAGATTAATGTCATTTGAATTACAGGATTTATATGACCTCACATTCCAAGTACAGAGTATTAGCTATCCATAGATAAGAGGCATTGGTATATACATTAACTCAGTAGTTAACAGAGAATTATAATTACTGGATTTAAATTACACTCATAGAATTTAGTAACTTGCATTCTAGTGGAAATATGAAATAACTAAACGATACTACCTCCAGAACATTAAATAGCATCTAACTTTTCTGCTGCAAAAATTTACTTTCAGTAACTTACTAATTACACTCCAGCAATTGTACCAAGTCAACTGGAAGATATATTATTGATCCTAAGATTCGTTATTAACATTACAAACACACAGCAACTTGTACTAATGCACTGCCACATATGAATAACAATCTGAATTATTCACAGGGGTGAAGAAGTAAGTTGCTGGCAGATAAGAGTATTTTT